>Ga0325404_1002758_pt1 | contig 18781 bp, 21 predicted proteins | sample PopdelMetagenome_18_FD_205664 | JGI IMG/M metagenome (GOLD analysis project Ga0325404, IMG submission 205664) | Populus deltoides microbial communities from Bellville, Georgia, United States - Xylem-Control-R1 | ecosystem: Host-associated > Plants > Phyllosphere > Stem > Wood/Secondary xylem... | reverse complement strand
AAAAATTAAAAAATTATTATATTAATATATTTTTAAATAAAAAATATTTTAAAAAGTAATTATTATTATAACACTACCATAATCTCCATGTAAGTCAATTAATTATAAGTAGGAAGCAAGGAATGGTGATTGTACGTTCTTCTTTATGCTTCTTTTATTGGATTCTATTAAAAAGTAAGATTTTGATAACGTGTTATTGTTTGTTTTTTAAAATATTTTTTATTTAAAAATATATTAAAATATTTCTTATTTCTTAAATTAGTATATAAAAAATTCAAAAACATCAAAAACATTTTAATTTTTAAGGAAAAAAAGTTTTTAAACTTTTTTAAAAATATTATTAAAACGCAAATATAAACAAGCTCTTAAATATTGTTCCGATGAAAAAGTCTTTCTCGCCTTGATTAGGATGACGGGGGCTGCTGCATCAATTTGTTTTGTTGCCTGCATTGCGCCAATTTTTTTTTTTTATCAGTATTATTAAATTTAATCCAACTAGTTGATTAGTCAACAATTCTTGATGTTTTAAATTATTAACTGATCAACGTGACGAGTTTACTTGTAACTCTCGATCAATTTAGTTAATATATTATTTAAATTGTTTTTAAAATATATTTTTTAAATTATATTATCTTAATATTTTTTTAAATATTAAAATAATAATTTTTAAATTAACCCTTACATGCTAAGTTGAGTTAATATATTTAATCTATAATCTGAAACATAGATCTGGTCTGCTTTAATAACTTTTTTTTAACATTATCTTTTATTTAATTAAATAATAATAAAAACAGACACTCACAAGTAACAATTAAGATAACAAATAAAACTAATGATGGAGAGATGTATTTTTTTCCATCAAAATTGTGTTTTTTACTCAAGTAATTTTTTTCATATGACAATAAAACAATTTTTTTATTAGCAGAATAATTCATTGAATCAAAATATAAGAAAATTAAAAAATATATTCAAGAAATATATAATAATTTGTAAAAAAAATATTTTTAATTAAAAATCTAATTTTTTTTATTCACACTTTTTTTTCATGAAAACATGTTTTTTTTTATGAGAAGCATTTTTTTAAGTAAAAACTTGTTCCGATCATGAAAGAAAGTTTCAATAAACAAATCACGAACATATCATATTTATGAATCCATATGTAAAGATCTAAGAACAATGAATTTGAGAAAATTATATAAAACATTTAAATAAAAAATTAAGAAAATATATATATTTTATTCTTATTCAATATTAATGAGAAAATTATTTTAAAAATTTTATATATGAAGCTAATACATAATTATCTATAAAGAAATCGATAACATCATCATATAAGCTTTAATCTTCTAAAAAATAATGACAAAATTTTTTATTAGTGTCATAACTCATTTTTTACCCTCCCTGTTTTTCAAATATATTTACTAAAACAATAAAAAATTTTAAAGTATTTTTAATTCCATTTAGCTGATTTGTGGTTATTTTATATATATATGTTTTTATCCTTTCACTTATTGTAATCAAATTTTTATATGATTTTCAAAAATTAAAAGATTGATAAAAAAAATTAAGTACTATGAAAAAGATTAGTGTGTGGAATGATAATCAAGAAATAAAAAAGAGAACAAAATAAATATAAAACTTTACCCCCTCTCCAAGCAACTAATAAATAAGGAGATAAGGATAAAAATAATTAAAAGAAAGTGAAAAGAAGAAAATGGTAAAAGAGTGGAGAAGATATGAAGGAATAAAAGAGGAGATATATAAGCATAAAAATCATTAAAAAAAAGTAAAAGGAAGAAAATGGTAAAAAGATAATAATAAACTATAAAAAAAGTATAAGAGTAGGCTGCTAAAATAGTGAAAGGGTGGCAGAAATATAATTTTCAAAGTGAGAAAAAAGAAGAGAAAAAAAGAAAAAAAATTAATCTAGAAAAGAAAAAAAAATATTCACAATCTATATCTCTCCCTCTCATTACCGGATTTTGGAAGAAGAAAAAAGACACAAAAAACACACCAAAACCAACTTGTCTCGACCTCTCACCTGTCGAAGTCCAACCAAAAACACCACTGACAAAAATAAACCTTCTCTTCTTTATACCGTGATTAGCCTACTAAACTAAACACCTTACTAGCAATCCTCGTCAACACAAAAACCCAAAAAATCATGATTTCATTATTTTAGAATCAAAACCACATCTATAACAAACACAATAACTCGAAGCCTCCCTTCCCCTTGCCATCAATAAGCTAGCCATTAGAAGACTCAATACACCAAACAACCCTCTAGTGATCAATACAATACAACCCTTTTTTTTCCACTTTCAATTGACCGAACTATATACTTATTCTCTAGTTTATAAGCAGTTACAAATCTAAAATGATTAGCCCCACATCTCTGCTTAAAATCCTGTATTTTTTTTTTCATAGAAACAATCTTTAACCCACCATTTCAACCACTGATTACAACTTTTATTTTCTAGAAGAAACAATTAACCCACCTCCACCCAAAACAAGCTTTCATTTCTGCTAGTTTTTGCATGTTTAGTGATGGAGTGTGAAACACATGCACCACAATCCTTCATTTTAGTTTATGCACTAGGGTATGATTCCTATATGCCACCACTACCCAATTCAGATTTAGTTGCTTTTGACCAACTCTAAAAGCTTCCAAAGGTATTTTTGAATCCTTAACACAATTTATTGTTTATCTTGGATAAGTGTTAACATGTCATTGATTTTTGTGTGTATTATTATAAAATACTAAAAGTGTCGAGGTCCACACTATTATGTGACAACCTTGGTGCATAAAGTCGCAAGGAATTTATTTTTTAAAGTGGGAATCAATATCCAACAATAGAGTTGGATCAATGATTTGCAACAAGTTTATTTGATGCATAATTGTTTGGTTTTATTGTAAATTTTATGGGTTAACTGTGTATACATTTTTCTTTCGCTTTGAGAATGATTTGGTTTTGTTACATATTAAAGGTTTTATTATCATAAATCAACTTAGGATAAATGAACCATCATTGGGCATTATCCTTAGATATTGACTGAGTGGATAATGGAATTGCTTAGCACATGACTTTATTGTTGTGTGCAAAATATTTTCAAACCATCATATTTTTCCTTGGCAATTTGGCCATGTATTAATTGTTTTTACTATCCATAAATCAACTTAGAATAACTGAACTGTCATTAGGCATTATCCTTAGATGTTGTTGAATATATAATATAATCGCTTTATGCAAGATTTTATTTTCATTGTATGCAAAGTATTTTCAAGTTATCCTATTTTTCGTTGCAACTTATATTGTGTATTAACCATTTTTATTATCTATAAAATCAACCCAGGATAAATGAATCGTCAATGGGCATTGCTCTAGGATGTTGCCTAATAGGTAAAGAAACAATTAACACGCGACTTTTTATTTTATAAATAAAAAATAGTAAAGGTTTTTTTTTTATGAATCTAAACCTTAAGCTCATCACTAAGTGCTCTCGACAATACTCTATTAAACTATTATTCTCGCTATCCAATTTGTTGGCTTTAAGAAGTAGAGTGACCTATGATGACAATATTGTTTTTAAAAGTATAAATGTATATTTGTAAAAACATTAAAAAATAATTATAAATATTGTTTGTAAATATTCAATTGTTCTTTAAATTTGAAATTTTCATCTTCATGTTTATGTGTGATTTTTTTCTTTGTGTTGAGATACCTTTCTTTATAGGACAAGCAAATTTGGGTTGATCAATGCAATTTCACATAGGTCCATTTAGTGATGATCTTAAGGTCCATCTTAAGGTCCATTTTAATCAATATAATCACGAATGAGCTTTTGCTATCAATTATTCATCATCTTCTCAGGTCAAACATTTATATCTTAAAAGTGAGGATTATTTCAAATCACTATCTTAGATCATAATAGTCTCTTATCTATAATAACAAACACACATATACTAGTTTAGACAAATTATTATCATGTAAGCACAATATATACCTTTTATCATTAAAAAAAAATACAAAAAAGCTTACCATAAGTAGGAAGTAAAGTGATGTAGAAGGAGGCTAAATAGGACATCAATAATATAGAAACACAGAGAAACATATAAGGTTTAATAAGAGAAAAGTATTACTTATGTAAACCCTAAATTTACAGTTTTATTCTCTGAAAATAAAATATATGATAGTTGTCTTCTCAAGAGGTTTACGAAACATTTATATAGGGCGAAAACTCTATCTCTACTAGAAAACAACTAGAAATCCAAAAATATAAGGGAAATAAAATATGAATCCAAATTAAAACATAAAATACATAAACAAAACTATGAAAAATAACAAAATTAGCTCAAATAACAACTTCTGGGCCTAATTCTAAAAGATCCAATAATTTGATAAGTGACACAATAACTTCCCTTAAGAAAACTTCTTATAGAATCACTTAAGCCTAGACTTGTATTATTGATTTATAAAAGCATATGCTAGGCCATCCATATAGTTTTTCTGGGTTATATCCCAATCTACTAGTGTTAGATCCTCGCTCAAATGCTTAAACCTTTAGTTTCTACAAGCCTGACTACACTATAAAGTGTGGTCATTATCTTTTCTATCACGTAACCAACTTATTGTAACCCATTTTTGGGTCCCCACTCAAAAAAGGATAAAATACAAAATAATAATAATAATAATAATAATAATAATAATAATAATAATATGTTAAAAAACCCAAAAAATAATAACAGTGAAAAAAAGGATGCCAAAGCGCTCAAAAAATGGTTAAAATTGGTTGAGAAGGTTCAAAAATACAAATATTGAAATTTGACAGTATTTTGTTGACTGATGAGAGCCTTGTTGACAAAGAAAATTCAATTTGAGGAAAAAAAAGTCCAAAATCAGATGTTTATGGACTCAATTAAATTTTAGTGAAGGTTTAATTGAATTTATGAAGGTTTCATTGCAAGAAAAATTAATTTTGGAGTTAATTTGGAATTTAATTGGAAGAAATTAAAGTTTTAGGGTCAAATTATAATTTTTGAGAGTTACTTTGGTCAAATCAGGGGCTTAATTGCATAAATATTGAAGTTTGATGGCCAATTAGGGACTTAATTGAAAAATTCGAGACCAAGGACCAAAATGCAAAACGCGCGCAAATTCAAGGCCTAGTTTTGAATCTGACACGTTTTGGCGCCAATTCCCATTTAAATGAAACGACACGTTTTGGGAAAAGCGACGTCGTTTCATACTTTTTTGTTTTTTTTAAAAAATAAAGCAAAAATGGTGCCGTTTTGAACGACATCATATGTCTTCTTCTTCCCCTGGACGCCCCAGGCAGGGGAAGAAGAAGATTTTCTTCTTCATGTTTCACCGACTTTCTTCTTCTAAAAAGCATCAAAAAGATGCCGACACAACCCAACACTTTCCACGTGTTGGAGGGGCGGCAGCACAGTGGCTGCCCTGGCCATGTCCCTCCCCTGTTTTTGCCTATAAAAATAGGGGGGAAGAACAAAAAGGGAGGACGAGAAAAAGGAGAAAAAATAGAAGAGAGAGGGCAGAGAAGAGAAGAGAAAGAAGAGAAAAGAGAGGGGGAAGGCTGAAAGAAGAAGAAAAAAATATAGCAGAGAAGAGAACAAAAAACAGAGGAGAGAGAGAGAAGAAAAACAGCATCGCCGGCCACCGTGAACCATTTGCGCCACCGCCTGGAACCACTGCCATCCCTGGCCGTCACTGACGACCGAGGCTTCTCCAGGTAAACCCTCCGCCCCTTTGCTTTCGTCTCTTCCCTCACGGTGAAGCTGGTTACTGTGCTCATGCACAGTAACCAACTGATGTGGGCTGGGCTTAGCCAACTCCATGGATCTTGGGTTGACTCCGGTCCAGCCCAATAATGGTGGGCCGGGTTCGGCCCATAAAAAAACGCATGTTTAAAATTTTTGCGATTTCCCCGCGTGTATTGTTTTACACCGTTTTGGATCTTAGGCTGAGTCTGGTCTAGCCCAACAATGGTGGACCGGGTCCGGCCCATAAAAAAAATATATGTTTAAAATTTTTGCGATTTCCCTGTGTGTATTGTTTTAAACCGTTTTGTTTAATCTCAGTCTGGTTTTTTTTTTTTTGTCATTTCATAAAAATACAAATCCGGTATTAAAATACTCAGTTTTTGTCAAAACTTTCAAAAATACAAAGAAAAATTAAAAAAAAAGAAAAAATGTTTTTGTGCATACGGCCAAGTGTCTCAAAGCTAAAAAATCATATTGTGTTTTTCATACACCACAAAAACAATGTTTTAGTACGCATTTTGACTTTAATAACCGGTTTTTTAAAGTCAAGAGAACATTGGCCAAAATTTCAAAAACAACAAAAAATTTATTTTGTTTTGTTTTAATATCAGGGATTACGAATTTATACATAAAACATATTCCCGATAAAGAAAAGGTATTTTCTTTTTGATGACATAGAACCGTTAGGTTTTTATCCGATAAGATAAGGATCTCCTTACAGAGGAGGGCTTTTCTTGAACCATAAACAGATTGACAATTAGAAACCACAACAAGACTTTATATTTTATCAGACAATAAAATAATGCAACATACCTTAGGTAGGGCGTAGTTGGGGTGCTAATACCTTTCCTTTACGCAACTAGTCTCCGTACCCGATCTCTGAGACCAGTTAGGGTTCCCAGTGGCTATAATACTAGGTGGCGACTCCCAGTCCATATTTTACTGATAAGAGACATTATTGTCTCTTTATATTTGCCAAATAGAGATAGACCATTACACCATTTCCCTTCAGAGTGGTAGACGATCATCGCGACGCCGTACACGTGCAACAGAATGACGACTCCATTGGGGACTTTGTGGACTAAGCTTTGTTTTTGTCTGATCATTGTGTTTTATTGTTTGGTTTGCATGTTTATAGTTAAAAGGCATTTTCTTTATTTATTTCGCGCTTTAACTTATGTACATATCTGTTCATACATTGTATAGAATTGTCTCATGCATCACGCTTTATTTTTTAGGAAGTACAAACAAGCCTATAAATTAGGTGGGGAATTAGCGATCTACCCTATAACTATTGCTTAAGGTTCAGATGCGTGAAACACCCAACTCATATCTGAGTGCCTGCTTGGTAATTGTGGGCACATGTGCCTTAACTATTCCTTGCAACGCCCCTACGCTGTCTTTACGGAGATCATCACTAGGCATAGATGAGACCCTTTTAAGACCAGGCAGAAAACCTACCCATGTTCACATAATGAATAGAACATATCCTTAGGTTGTATGTGCTATCTTTATTTACATCAGGGCAAACCCTTTTTGAAGCATGTTGAATTCAAGACTTGTGGGTGACATAATGACCGTCACGCAGAAAATTTTCATCGCAAAGTTTGGGCAAGAATCAAGATTCTTGTTTCATCATGCAAGGGGTACGACCATATGTCACCCCTCGAAGGGTGAGTTCATCATATAGATTAAAGTGCATAACTTATTTCCGTATAAATAACATGCATACATACCAGGTTGAAATATAGGTCCCAAAAAAGTCTACAACACCCGACTTTGAGCAAGAATCATGGAAGATGAAGAGCGTGCTCAACGTGATGCCTATTTTCAAGACAAGTTGGAGTCTCTGAAAACAAGTGTGGCTCACCTCACTAGCTTACTCGAGCAAATTCTAAGAAATACCTCTAGTGAAGGTCCTTCTAACCGATCGGTCACTTTTAATCAGGCTCCTACTACAGTTCAACTTGAAGAAAGAATGAGCGAACATGGTCAAGAGCCTCAACAAAATCCAACTTTTGTGCAGTCAGCGACACCTGCACCAGCCCCGAAAGTCATGGAGGCATCAACTAACGAGTCCCACAAGGCTAAGTCATCAGATAGCATTGATCAAGCTAAGATAGAGGCGCTGGAAGCCAGACTCAAAGTCATTAAAAGGGTAGACTTATATGACCTGGTACGGGCAGCAAATATGTGTTTAGTCCCAAACGTGGTTGTCCCAAAGAAGTTTCGTGTTCCTGAATTTATCAAATACAGTGGAACACAATGCCTCATGACTCACCTCAGGTCCTACTGTAATAAAATGACTGAAGTAGTACATGATGAAAAACTACTGATGTATTTTTTTCAAAACAACTTAAATGGAGCAACTTTGAGTTGGTATATGAGATTGGACTACACAAAAATCCAAAGATGGAAAGGTCTGATGGATGTTTTCGTCAAACAGTACAAGTACAACTTGGACATCGCTCCCGACAGAACTAGCTTGTCCAATCTAGAGAAAAAGGACAGAAAGCATAAGGGAATATACTCTAAGATGGCGAGAATTAGCTGCTCAAGTACATCCCCCACTTTTGGACAAAGAGATGGTCTCTTTATTTGCCAGCACACTCAAAGCACCGTATTACGAACATGTGATGGGTAGTTCGACCCAGCAATTCACTGATGTTGTGGTAGTGTGTGAATGCATAGAGCAAGGTGTCAAGAGTAGTAGAATTTCTACACCTACCGCGAAAAGAGGCTTCGAAAGAAAAGAGGTCCACCATGTTGAAGATGGCTACGGGGGTAAGAAAAACATCCCAAAACTACCACACTCCATCCCAAATTGCCAACATCAATAAACCGGAACCCCATAACTTTCAAGCCAAAAGCCAAATTGGAAATTACCAAAAGGTTCAAGAACAATTACCTCCATTACCACTACCCCTGAATGAGATGTACCAGAAGCTATTAAGCATTGGTTATATAGCTCCAGAACCTCTGTCACCTGTGAAGCCACCTTATCCTAATTGGTACAAGCCAGAGCTCAATTGTGAATACCATGCTGGTATTATTGGGCATAGCATACATACCTGCAATGCTTTCAAGAGAAAGCTTCTGCAATTAATCAAGGCCGGGTGGATGGAATTTGAAGACACTCCTAATGTGAACACGAATCCTCTACCGAATCATGCTGGAAGCAGTGGATTAGAAAAACACTAGCAATGGAATGTTCAGGGAATCTGAAAGCATCAATGGTCCAGCACGGGTGCGGAAATGATAGCATGAATTTTGAAGAACTGAAATTTTGGTCGTGGTGTTGTTCTACATCGTCTTTGAGTTCACCAGTATAGAACATTTGGGGAGGAGGCTAGCCTAGTAACAGATTCTCCAAAATAGAAGAATGAAGCCTGCCTTTTTATTGCTTTTTGTTTAATGCTTTTGAATAAGACTTTCTCTGTCAATGAGCTTTTCTTGTGAAATAAGATCATGTGCTTTCCTGTGTTTATATCACACTCTTCTTTGTTGTTATTACATGTAAATAACATTTTGAGCACAACTTTTGCTCACAAAACTATAACACAAAGAATCCTTCGGTGTTTTCCTTTCTTCCAAAACCATACATAATCTCATATGTTTTCAAAGATATTTTTTAGGACCTCCAAAGTGAGTACAAAAACAAAAATCATGTTGGTATTTGTCCAAAACAAATGCATTATGGAAATTCAAGTGATTCCTTAGATAGGTAAACATATACCTAGAAAACTTGAAAGAAAAAGACAAAACAAAAACAAAGAAAACAAAAACCCCATGAGGTGACTCAAAAGCTGAGTTTTATTTGACTGAATAAATCACTTGACATACGCACATGAAAGCAAGACCTATCGATCCTCAATGCATGAGTTTGAGATAAGGAAAGGCCATCTTTAATAAATCCTTTCACAAGGCTGAAATATATCCTTTGCATTCCCATTTTGAGCCTATTATATTTTTGAAAATAACCTTGGTTGGGATCACACTCCACACTGGGGGGCAAGTGCGAAAAAAGAAGAAGAAAAAAAACAACTCAATGATCAAAGTTGCCCTCGCAAAGTTTGGGCATGATAAAGAAAATCAAAAGGATCCAAATGATTTTAGCTTCTCACACAAACAACTGAGGTGATTATGCTCAACCAAACAAAAATGAAAAAAAAAAGAGAAAGAGCCCACTCCCGGCATTAGGGGGCATGACAAACCATTTTGGAAAGAAATTCCAAAGACAAAACGGTTAGGGAATAAGCACAAGTAATCCTTAGTCTTGAAATCCCTTAAACACCTTTTGAGCCTGTAAAATATCTTTTTCTTCGTAACCAATAGCCAAAGCCTACATTACGTACCTAATCAAGTCCTTTCAGATCAAAGGCAAGCAATCTGGATCGGTTGGTAGTGCTTTCTCGTGTGGGTCAATTCATTATTCATGCAAACAAAATAAATGCTTTGAACCGATTTGGTTCTCAATAACCCTCAAATTGACATTTAAACCTTTTGTGACCAACCAGATGTCACTTCATCTTTAACTCAAAAGCAAAATAAAAGCTTTCATCACTTCAATAAACCTGTCTATAGGAATTGCTTGAATTTTTTAGAACAAGCTTATTTTGAACCAATGTCGAAATGATTTTTATGGTTGGAATAACTTGGAAATTCCAAAAATTTTGCATGAAAACATTTCATTGTACAAAAAACTCAAACTTACTTTCACATATCCTCACCCTAAAGTAAACCGAATTGAACACTTGGGGGGGGCATGATCAAGCTGGGGAAAATAAAAAACACATGGTAGGGCTGGCTCCATGATTCCTTTTATAAGAAAAATGTCGGGCAAAATTGGCAACCCTTGAGATAAAGGGTGAAGGACAAAGATGAATGATGGCATCAAACCTTTCCTAGAGGTCAAGATCATAAAATAGGACTTGAGTAAGCAAGAATGAAAAAGCCATCGAAGTTTACTACTAACACTCCAACTTTTGAGAAAAGAAAGACACCATAAAGAAATGGGGGCTTATATTTCTCAGGTAAGTATACATGCATATCAATCATAATGCATTGCTTTCAACATTTCAACAACTTGTTAATCCATCATCAAACTCTTAGGTAGTGCGTTTTTTAACCCTACCTCCTTTTCCTTTTCAGTGCGCCTTTGTGCCCTCACCTCCTTTTCAGTGCGCCTTTGAACCCTCACCATTTGGGTAGTGCCTTTTCTAACCCTACCTCCTTCCGAGTGCATCTTTGAGCCTTCATCCATTTTGGGTAGGTCACCAATTACAATTTGACCATTTCTTCATGTTTTTTTATCTGGGTTGGTCACCCATTACAATGAGACCATTCCTCCACTTGGGTAGGTCACTCATTACAACACGACCACTCTTCTTTTTTTCCATTTGGGTAGGTCACCCATTACAATTCGACCATTTTCCATGTTTTTTTATTTGGGTAGGTCACCCATTACAAATAAGACTATTCCTCCACCTGGGTAGGTCACCTATTACAACACAACCACTCTTTCTTTTTTTCATTTGGTAGGTCACCCATTACAACTCGACCATTCTTCATGTTTTTTTTATCTAGGTAGGTTACCCATTACAATGAGACCATTCCTTCACTTGGGTAGGTCACCAATTACAACTCGACCCCTCTTCCTTTTTCCTATTTTTTGGGTAGGTCACCCATTACAATTTGACCCTTCTCCATGTTTTTATCTGGGTAGGTCACCCATTACAATGAGATTATTCCTCTATATGGGTAGATCACCCATTACAATATGACCACTATTCCTTTTTTCCATTTGGGTAGGTCACTCATTACAATTCGACCATTCTCCATGTTTTTTTATTTGGGTAGGTCACCCATTACAATGAGACCATTTCTCCACCTGGGTAGGTTATCCATTACAACGAGACCATTCCTCCACCTGGGTAGGTCACCCATTATAACACGACCACTCTTCCTTTTTTCCATTTGGGTAGGTCACCCATTACAACACGACCAATCTTTTTTTTCCATCTAGGTAGGTCACCCATTACAATTTGACCACTTTGAGTGTGCTTAGGCAGGTCGCCTATGAAAATAGTCCAGGGTAAGTGTGAGTGCGTGGGCAGGTCACCCGTGAAAATAGACCATCTTTCTTAAAAAAACAAAGGGTTTGAACACACGGGATTTTGGTTCTGGTTAAAGGGGATTGACGAAAGGAATCTCAGTTTAGCCCAACCACACAACATTTGGTTCTGGTTAAATGGGATTGGTGAAAGAAATCTTAGTTTAGCCCAACCAAATAAATTTTGGTTCTGGTTAAAGGGGATTGACGAAAGGAATCTTAGTTTAGCCCAATCACACAGGATTTTGGTTCTGGTTAAAAGGGATTGCCGAAACGAATCTCAGTTTAGCCCAACCACACATCATTTGGTTCTGGTTAAAGGGGAAAGGAATCTTAGTTTAGCCCAATCACATAGGATTTTGGTTCTGGTCAAAGGGGATTGGCGAAAGGACTCTCAGTTTAGCCCAACCACACAGGTTTTTTGGTTCTGGTTAAAGGGGATTGGCGAAAGGAATCTCAGTTTAGCCTAATCACACAGGTTTTTTGGTACTGGTTAAAGGGGATTGGCGAAAAGAATCTCAGTTTAGCCTAACCACACAGGATTTTTGGTTCTAGTTAAAGGGGATTGGTGAAAGGAATCTCAGTTTAGCCCAACCACACATGTTTTTTGGTTCTGGTTAAAGGGGATCGGCGAAAGGGATCTCAGTTTAGCCAAACCACACACAGGACTTTGGGTCCGGTTGAAGTTTCAAGTCAACCAAATTTTGAGAAGACCAGTTTTGGAAGACCATTTTTGTTTATCTTTACAACACTTACTACGCAAAATCTTTGCTCTGTAAGCATTGTAAAGAGGGGGCAACTATTGTAACCTATTTTTGGGTCCCCACTCAAAAAAGAAGAAAATACAAAATAATAATAATAATAATAATAATAATAATAAATATATGTTCAAAAAAACCCAAAAAATAATAACAGTGAAAAAAGGATGTCAAAGCGCTCAAAAAATGGTTAAAAATTGGTTGAGAAGGTTTAAAAATACAAAGAATGAAATTTAACAGTATTTTGTTGACTGATGAGAGCCCTATTGACAAAGAAAATTCAATTTGAGGAAGAAAAGTCCAAAATCAAATGTTTATGAACTCAATTAAATTTTAGTGAAGGTTTAATTGAATTTATGAAGGGTTTGATTGCAAGAAAAATTAATTTTGGAGTTAATTTGGGATTTAATTGGAAGAAATTAAAGTTTTGGGGTCAAATTATAATTTTTGAGAGTTAATTTGGTCAAATCAGGGGCTTAATTGCATAAATATTGAAGTTTGATGGCCAATTAGGGACTTAATTGAAGAAATTCGAGACCGAGGACCAAAATGCAAAACGCGCGCAAATTCAAGGCCTAGTTTTGAATCTGACATGTTTTGGCGTCAATTCCCATTTAAATGAAACGACGCGTTTTGGGAAAAACAACGTCGTTTCATACGTTTTTTTTAAAAAACAGATGAAGCAAAAACTGTGCCGTTTTGAACGGCACCGTATGTCTTCTTCTTCCCCTAGACGCGCGAGGCAGGGGAAGAAGTAGATTTTCTTCCCCCAGTTTTCCCCGACTTTCTTCTTCTAAAAAGCATCAAAAAGACGCCGACATAACTCCACACTTTCCATGTGTTGGAAGGGCCGCAGCATAGTGGCTGGCCCAGGCATGTCCCTCCCCTGTTTTTGCCTATAAAAACAGGAGGGGCAGAACAAGAAGGGAGGACGAGAAAAAGGAGAAAAAACAGAAGAGAGAGGGCAAGAAGAGAAGAGAAAAGAGAGGGGGAAGGCCGAAAGAAAAAAAAGGAAGCAGAGAAGAGAACGAAAAACAGAGGAGAGAGAGAGAAGAAAAACAGCATCGCCAGCCATCGCGAACCACCTGCGCCGCCGCCTGGAACCACCGCCATTGCTGGCTGTCACTGACGACCGAGGCTTCTCCAGGTAGACCCTCCGCCCCTTTGCTTTCGTCTCTTCCCTCACCATGCAGGACGTGCATGGTGCTCGTCTCTGCAGGCGAGGTGAAGTTGGTTACTATGCTCATGCATAGTAACCAGCTGATGTGGGCTGCGCTGAGCCTAGCCCATGGATCTTGGGCCGAGTCCGGCCCAGCAAAAAAAATATATGTTTAAATTTTTTGTGATTTTCCTGCGTGTATTGTTTTACACCGTTTTGTTTAATCTTAGTCAGTTTTTTTTTTCTCATTTCATAAAAATACAAATCCGGTATTAAAATACCTGGTTTTCGTCAAAAATTTCAAAAATACAAAGAAAAATTAAAAAAGAAAAAAGAAAAAATGTTTTTGTGCATACGGACAAGTGTCTCAACGCTAAAAAATCATACTGTGTTTTTCATACACCAGAAAACAATGTTTTAGCATGCATTTTGGCTTTAATAACCAGTTTATTAAAGTCAAGAGAACATTGGCCAAAATTTTAAAAACAACAAAAATTTTCTTTTGTTTTGTTTTAATATCAGAGATTACGAATTTATACGTAAAACGTATTCCTGATAAAAAAAAGTATTTTTTTTTTGACAACATAGAACCGTTAGGTTTTTACCTGATAAGATAAAGATTTCCTTAGAGAGGAGGGGTTTTCTTAAACCATAGACAGACTGACAATTAGAAACCACAACACGACATTAGATTTTATTAAACAACAAAACAATGTAGCTTACCTTAGGTAAGGTGTAGTTGGGGTGCTAATACCTTCCCTTTATGCAACTAGTCTCCGTACCCGATCTCTGAGATTAGTTAGGGTTCTTAGTGACCTGAATATTAGGTGGCAACTCTCATTCCATATTTTACCGATAAGAGACAAGAATTCCTTGTCTTTTCATTTTTGCTAGATAGATCATCACACCATTTTCCTTGAGAGTGGTGGACGATCGCCGCGACACCGCACAGGTGCGACACAACTATTTACCTAAAATCTTTGAAAGACTACTTAGTATTTCTTATTTATCATAAAAAAGTTGGCAACTCTTTTTTTTTATCCCTATCGATCCTTATAGTTCGTCGAGGTGTCCCTTGCAATAATTAGTAGCATGTTTCTTGAATAAAAAACAACAATAATTAAAATAAAGATTTTTTTAAAAATTTAATCATTTGAAATAAGTTGAAATAATGTGTCTAACCCCATCTTGTTATTAATTCTAACCCTTTATTATTTTCTAATTAGATGATTGTCATGCCACATATCTTTGGATAAATTAGAAATTAAAGGGTGTGAGGAGCATATCTATCATCTTCGATGATTATAGAAAATTGTCATCTTGTAATCTTTAATCATTAAATTTTTCTAGTATGATAAGCTCATGTCTATTCCTAATGGCTTAAATAAAAGATTGCATTCTCTTGTCCAATTAGAAAGAAATCTTCCAGTGTTTGATTTTGAGTTAATTTTTTAAGGATTTCTTTTTTGGCCTCACCCAATTGAAGGAATTGTGGATCAATGGTTTCTTAAAGGTTTTGAGAGGCATTTCCAACGCTTGAGTGGATTCCAGCAAGGCATGGGATGAAGGCCTCCTTGTTTTGCTTTGGCTTCAAGGTTTTTTGTCATTTTAATTCCTATCAACTGTTTTATTCTAAGGTGATCTTACTTAGAATATCAGCAATAATAGCTTAATTTCCTTTTCTTCCGATATCAAATTCATGTTGAAGATTAATCTAGATCTCTTCAGAGCACCTTTTATTTCTAGAATCTTCTCCACTAGTCTGCACGTTGTTAATATTGAAGATCAATCTAGAATTTTCACATACTTTCCAAGCGATCTTGTTCTAGAAAATATCCATAAAGGTATATGCTAAATTTTACCCAGCTAACTCTAGAGTTTTTTTAGAAAAAGAATTTGGTCATACAAGAAGAAGAATCTAGACTTGTTTCACCGATATAACAAGCCAATAAATACTAGGGGCTAGTTTTGTTTTGGGTGTGTCCAACAAGAGAAAAAGAAGTATGGGTGTAGAAAAGAATGACGTGTGTTTAAGTGTAATTAAAAAGAGAAAATGAGAGTGTGTTCCATAAGAGTGGGTGAGGAAAAAAAGAGATATATTGAGTGGTGTGAGAAATGTTATTAAAAAATTATATTGTGTGTGATTGTGAAACATCGTTAATTATGTGTGTTGTACATGTATCACTAATTAATAAAAGTCTAGTGTGTTTTCTTTAGCTACCTTTATGTCCTAAAGATATAATAATTGGTATTAGAGTTACTATCTAGTATTAACACCTAACAATTGGTATTATAACCTGATGGTCTTAGAGCCTAATAGTCAAGGGACACGGGTCAGAGCTAGTGGTCAGGGACCATATTAGAATTGCTAGCGGAAGTGCATAATCAGGGATTATGAAGTTTATAGGTTAAGGGCCTATCAGAGTTTGCAGTTAGGGACCATCTTTCTATTTTGCCGATCATGGATCATAATTATTGAATAATTATTAAACAAGGATTTGCTTGTTTGCAGTTAGGGACTGCAAAAGTATTTTTGGTCTAGGATCAAATTGTTTTACAAAATATTATAAAAGTATTCATGAATATTTTGATTGGCATCACTAATAAGTTGAACAACCATAACTATAACACATGGTCGACTTGTATACAATTTTACTTGGAAGGCCATCTCTTTGAGAAATCACCAAGGTAGTGATACCACACCACCTCAGAAAATAAATTATCAACCACTAAATGATTATATTATCTACTCAACAACATCTAAGGATAATGCCTAGTGACTATTTAATTATCTTAGGTTGGTATATGGATAATAAAAACACAAATACATGGTCAAATTGCTAGGAAAAATATGATGGTTTGAAAATATTTTGCACATAATAAAGTTATGTGCTAAGTAAAATCATTATCCACTCGGTCAACATCTAAGGATAACGTCCAATGACAATTCATTTATCCTGAGTTGATTTATGATAATAAAACCTTTAATATGCAACAAAACCAAATCATTCTCTAAGCAAAAGAAAAATATATACACAGTTAACCCATAAAATTTTCAATAAGACCCAACAATTTTGCATCGGATAAATCCGTTGCAAATCATCCTCCCAACCCTATAGTGAGATATTGATTCCGTCCTTATTCCACTTTGAAAAATAAATTCCTCGCGACTTCATACACTAGGGTTGCCATACAATGGTGTGGACCCTAACACTTCAAGTATCTTTTCACAATACATATAAAAACCAATGACATGTTAAAGCTTATCCAAGATAAATAATAAATTGTGTTAGGGATTAAAAAATACCTTTGAAAGCTATTGGAGTTGGAAAAAAATCAACTAGAACTAGATTGGGTAATTATGGCATGTGAGAATCACGTCCTAGTGCATGGACTATGTTGAAGGATTGTGGTGCATGTGTTTTACACTCCAACACCAAACATGAAAAAATAGGCAGAAATGAAAGCTTGTTTTGGGTGGAGGTGGGTTGGTTGTTTCTCTTAGAAAGTAAAAGTTGTAATCAGTGGTTGAAATGGTGGTTTATAGTTTATTTATATGGAAAAAATATATTAGTTTGAGCAGATATATGGGGTACTCACAATCAGGTATTGTGATGTTCATAAGTCAGGGACTATCAAAGTTGGTGGTCACAAACCACGTTAAAGTTGCTAGCTGAAGTGCATGTGAAGTTGGTGGTCACAGATCACCAAGGTAGCAATACCAGACCACCTCATGAAACAAATGATCAATTACTAAAGAAATGAAAGGTTCAAACAGGAAAAACAATGTTTATTATTAAAGTTTCAATAGAGGAAGATATGGTGAAACACATCAAGAATGCCACTACACCTAAAACTGATCGGGATACTTTTGTCAGTTTGTTCTTTAAGTAAAAAGGAAATTCTTCTACAAAATATTTAGAGAGAATTGATGCTAGTCAAACAAAATGATTTGATAATTAATCAAAATTTTACAAAAGTAAAATCCATTTGTTGTGAAATTTTTGAGTTAGATCCACGATCTAAGATAAGTGAAGATAGAATGAGAAGAATAATTATTCATAGTCTAAGACCTGAGTTTTGTGGTTTCACCACCATAATTAGAGGATGGATAGTTCAACCTTCTATTGAAGATTTAGAAAATTTATTAGCCAATTAGGAAACTCTAGTCAAACAAATGGGTGGAATTTCACTAAAAGAAGATGAAACAACTATCTTTAGTAATTACAGAAGAGATCGGCCAAGAGGTCAATACTTTATAAATTTGAAAGAAAACATAAAAGATGGTAATTCAATAAAGCAACAAGGTATCAGTCTAAGGCTAAGAATAGCTCATCAAAATAAAGGCAACTTACGTAAAGAGTGATATGGTGGACCGATTCAATGCCATGATAAATGTTTCAATTACGGTAGACAAGGTCATTATACTTGAGACTGTGGTGTAAGGAAAAGAATATGGAAGGAAACATAGCATCATCATATAAGCTAACTTAGGAAATCGACAGTGAATAAGAATAGGACATTAAAACATCATATGCTTTAATGATATTAGTTGATAAAGGATTTTTATCATAATGTTCACCAAAAAGTATTGAATGGTTCAATATAGAGGTAATTGAAGAAGAAAATGAGTTATTATAAGTAAAAAAATTGGTGGAAATTAATCCATTTGATTCAAAGATAATGGAGGGCTACACATGCCCCACTAGCAAGGAGTTGGAGGAAAAATGTCTTTTACAAATTGGTGAGAAATACGAAGCTCATGAAGAAATAATAACTATTATGGAAGATGCATTGAATTCTCAAGTCTTTGTCAAAGAAAAGCAAGAAATGAAGTCAATGATATGTGAGGAGGTGTCGAGAAGTATCGAGTGACAAGAAGTGACAAGAGAAGAATTTCTCACATTGAAGCATTGCGAGATAAGAAAGTTAGAAGAGTAACCTCATGATATTTGTAAATAGGAATATAA
>Ga0325404_1002756_pt1 | contig 18783 bp, 9 predicted proteins | sample PopdelMetagenome_18_FD_205664 | JGI IMG/M metagenome (GOLD analysis project Ga0325404, IMG submission 205664) | Populus deltoides microbial communities from Bellville, Georgia, United States - Xylem-Control-R1 | ecosystem: Host-associated > Plants > Phyllosphere > Stem > Wood/Secondary xylem... | reverse complement strand
CTCTTTCTCTCGCGAAGTGGAAGATTCTTCTGTGGGTTTTTTTTGTCTTGTTTCGTGCGTGGGTGAACTGAAGATGGAGAAAGGGAAGAGAAATCACTGAAATGAAAAGGGAAAGCACGAATCGGGTGCGTGTGAGGTGTGGAGAGAGTTACAGGGTTACTTAACGAAGGGTGTCTTTAGAAAAATGTAGAATGGTTATAGTTTAAAATATATATTTTTTTAATGTATTAAAATGATATTATAAAAAAATTATTTTTTATATAAATATATTAAAATAATTTAAAAACATAAAAATTTTAAATTTTAAATAAAAAAAATTTAAATTGGATCGTTACGGCTTGGCCCCACTATGTATGGGATGGGTTAACTTAATTGGCTGACCGACTTGTCGGTATTCAAAAATTCTCATAAATCCCCCGACCGTTGGTGAAGATTAAGATAACCGATGTTTAATGAGAAAATAGTGCAAGGAGTTATTAAAAAGTTAATTTTGATGTATCCTTTGTCGTAAAATCAAAAGAGTTTTTGAAAACTAACCTTACAGTAGGCAAGGTCTCTATATTTGATTGATGATGAATAAAATATAAAAAATTTATTTTATTTTAAAAAGTAATTAAATATTATTTTTTATTATAGTTTATATTGAGTATTGAAATAAATAATAGTATAATAATCCAAGTTATAATATATGGTTCACCCTGGCAAGTCAACCCGAGACCTAAACCAATCTAGGTTTAAGAAAAAATAAAAGAATAATTGACATAACTAGTCTCGATCAAAAACTCAGGTCAATCCATGACTAGGTCAACCCAAGGTAAAATCTAAGTTAAAAAACCGTTGACTTTTTTTTATTTTTTTTTGTCAAAACAATGTCATTCTGATCATTTTTAAAAAATAGGATTAACACGAGTTGACCCTCCTGACCATGACTCAAACATTGTCTCAGTTTGAACCTGAATCAAATCTTAAAACTATAATAATAATCATTTTTATTCTTACCTATCTTAATTGGATAATTTTATAATTAAAAGTTTTTCACAATGATATTTTAGAAAAAAATTTAAAAAAAAAATATTGTCGTTGAAGACATAATCACTTTTTACCTTCTATTTTGAAAGTGTAAAAATTCACAATAAAATTGTTTAAGAAGTAAGTTTATTTTTATGTTCTTGTTACTATTTCTCCAACCAAGCATTTTTATTTTCATATTGTCTCTGCTTTGCTTTTTTTTATAGGAGTCATTAGTTTTGCTTTTTGTATTTTAATAAAAAAATCTAAAAAAGCATTGTGTTATTTTATGTCTAAAAAGTTTTGAAAATGAAAACAAAAAATAAAAGGCAGACATGGTTAGATGTTTCTTATGCATTATTGCAAGAGTCATATTGATAATTAATAATAAAAAAAAACAATTACAAGGGATTAGCAAATCATTGTGGCCCTAAACTAATTGCATTGTAAATTAAAACAGTATAATAATTATTTTGCCCTACTCAAACAAAATTAACTAATTTGCTATCAGAAATAATGCAGTCTTTTCCACATGATCCACGAGTTAATGCCAAACAATCTTATCATAATTTTTAGCACACTAAAATAACTTGATTACTATTAAAAGCAAAAAAAAATATATTAAACTTGGATAAGGAGCTTTTTCATTCTATCAATTTTTAAAACACAATGAAATGATAAAAATACTCTTAAAATCAAAATTTCTTTAACTTGCATCAGGAGGCATTTTAATCTCTTAGCATTTTAATTTCTACAAATATAAATATTATTAAAACAAAGAAAGTGGTTGATGCTTGCGCCCTCCATTCCTAGGTAGCATGTGTGGTCACAGCATATGGTTTGGTGTCAATGATCTTTTTCTTTTATTTTATTTTCTTTGTCCTACTCGATTTTCATGTCTAACCCTTAAAATTTTCAAAGCAACCTTTCAATTTATTTTTCCTTCAAATTTAGTCCATGTTCTTTTGATTACTATTTATTTATATGAAATAATTTATAAAATTGGAATTTATTTTTAATTTCATTCTCCTTTGAATTTTTTTCATATAACAGAATTGGTCGTTTTTCTTTTATTGTTATTTGTTTAATTTACGGTAATTTTTTAAATTGAATTTTTTTTATGATTTTATCCTTCTTTAGTTTTTTCTAATAATTTTTCATCCTCATTCTTTTGATTGATAGTTTTTTTCCTTCGGTAAATTTTTTAAGTTGATTTTTTTAAAATTCATCATTCAATATTAAATTGGTTGGACATTGAGTTTCTTGATTGAGCCCATGTCTAGAATTTCATGAGTTGTGAGTTAAGGAGATTAACCTAGTTTTAAAAGATTTAACTGAATTTACATGTTTTTTTTAAGCTCATATTTTTTCAATTTTATTTTTTAGTATTTATTTAATTGGAGATTGAGATTGTTATTTTTTTTTTATTTTTTTATTGGACTTTTCACTAATTTCAAAAATAATTCAAGTTATCTCACCCTTCAACATTGAGTTTTATAATAATTAAGCTTCATAGTTTTATTTAATATGTTTTTGACGAGATTACCATTGTATCACAATTAGGTCGCGGATTTAGCATTTGAAAGTTTAGGTGAACCTAGGAGGGGGTGGATTAGGTTACCAATAAAAAACTTCTTCATAGCTTAAAGCACAATACAACACAACCTAAAGATCAAACCAAATAAGTAACTTAAGTATCAATAGAAACAAACTTAAATACACATTGAAACAATCAACACTTTAAGACGATCATAAATAAATAGAAAAGAGAGTTAAGAGGTTATGCACTGAGATTTATATAGAGGTTTGAACAATCACCTACTCCTCTCCCCAAACCACCGCTCAAGAGTTTCACTAACACTCACTTGGTCTATTTTATGGGTGAGACCAAACCTTTACACAATCTTTTTCACATGTTAAAGATTAAAACCTTTTTCAATTTTTTTTGGGATTTAAGATCAAACTCAATTATTTTACGGACTCAAGATCAAATTCAATCCTTTTGCATAGGCTAAGGATCAAACTTAATACTTAATCCTCTAACAAGTACAAGATTAGAAAACTTTTTTCTCACCAATACTTGTAAATGGATAAGTATTAAACCATTTAAATAGTCTTTAAAAGGCTTTTTCAAGTGTTTAAGTGTCACTTATACTTTCCATAATATTACCCTATTAATAGAATTGAATGGAATACAAATGAAGCACTTGAAGAAATTTTACCAATAATAATTCAACCTTATTTCTAAATAAATCAAAAGTAAGGCTAGGGGTGCAAAATGTTGTTAAGAGTGAGAATATGATCATAATTTTACCTTAAATGTCTTTAATCATTTTGCTGAAGTAAGGGTATTTATAAGGCTAAAAGTTCAAATTATCCATTAGGCACACTTTTCAAAATATTTTTGTTTGTTAAAGAATTGGTTAGATCATTGCTAAAATCGGTTAGACCATTTTACCAAATGGTAACCTGATTTTTAAATCAGCTAGACCGATTTAGCTACTAGAAGAATTCTCTTGTTTTGTGTACTTTGGTATTTTCTTGGTTTTCTTATGTTTTTTTAGGTTTGTTAAGGTTTTGTAGGTATGAAAAATGATTCCTAAACAACTTAAAAGTTATTTGGCAAAACATCTTTACAAAATCTTAATCTTTTAAGTTAAAAGTTGTTATTGTCTCAAGATTCTTGTTTGAAATCGAAAATCATCATTACATCACTTCATGTATACATGTCCTACTTCTTTGATGATTTATATCGCACTCTACATCACGATGACCTTTAAAAATTAGAAGAAAAAAGAAAAAGAATAGATATATGACATCTTATTCTTAAATGGAAAGGTCTTGTTTAAGGAGTTGTCATCTAGTATTATGGTCACTAGGAACCCTAACTGATCAACAAAGATTCTATGATCCGAGACTATTTACACTAAAAAGAAGATACTATCACCCCTAAAGCATCCTACCTGAGGTAGGCTGCATTGTTGGTTTTGTCTTAAATTGTTATGGGTTGTTATGCTATATTATCAATGGTTTGCCTATATTATTTTTACTCTGACGTCAATAAATATCATGTTTGATTTTTTTACTTCGGCATCAATAAATACCAAGATTGATAATTCTAGCATTAATAAATATCAGGGTTGGTATTTTTAACTGTTATTAGTTAATTTTCTGACTCTGATGTCAGTTAATACTAGTTGTGAATCAATTTACCACAAACAATCTTAGGTTGAGTTCTGAGATGGACATTAACCCACGAGAATAGCAAAAATAAAATTTGAACCCTTTTAAAAACCTTCTCATTGTTTATTTTCAAAGATTAAAAAAAAAATAATGAGTTTGATTTTATTTTTTTTATCCATAGGCCCAATAAGCCATTTATTTTTTGTAAGCTTTTAATAGACTTGATAAACTTGTTATCAAGGCCAAAAACAATACATCTTTTAATGCCGAAAACATAAACATCTATTTTTTATGCTAATAATGATATTTTTATGTTAAGTTATACAAAGAGATATTTTTTAGTCTTGGCCATATGCAATTTTTTAAGAAAAAATGAATTTTTTTGGCATTCTTTATTTGTTCTTTTTTTTTATGTTAGTTGTTCTAACATAAATAATAATAATAAAATAAAATCATGCATAACACATACACCCATTCTTTACCAATTCACCCTCACACATTTATAATTACACATCAATGTAAATAAAATCCTTCTAAGCTCCAAAAATCCACCTCCAAAAGCAAATGAAACTATTAGAATTAACTAAAACATCATTAGAATAGTGGCGGTGTGATGTGGCGTGTGGGTGACTTACACAATCGTGGATGGCAGCGTATGTAAATGGTGCTCTGATGTATTGAGAGGCACGTGATGGCGTGGATCGGGCAGCTTTTCCTCTCCTCTTTACTACTATGCTAGCGGTAAAATTCATTGTCACCTGCAAACAAAAACATCACACAAGCAAAGTTTTTGGCTTTTATTTTTTTCACAGATCTTCTTCTAGTTTAGGAGAAAAATAAAGACTAGCTTGTGAAAATCAAAGGAACGACAGTAGAGATGGAAATTTGCTAGTGACTGAATTGTGTTTAGTTTGTCGGTGGTGTGTAGGTGGTGTCGGGTTGAAAGTTTGAAGTAAAGGATAGAGAGGCTATCATTAGGTATGTTTTAGCTTCAAGTTTAATAAGTCTATGGTGGTTTTATGGGTCTTGATCGGTCTATCTTCTGGTGTTAACCAAATAATGAGGTTGGTATTAGGCCGTTACTAGTGATGATTCGGTCATGTGTGAGTTGGTGGCAATTCAGTGCTAGTTTAGTCAGTTGAAGGTGCGATGAAGGGAAAAGTCATGTTGGGTGAGTAGTTAGTCCATGGCTGGGTTGCTAATAGGGTGGTGGAGTTGAAGTTGTTGCATATGAAATAGAGGTAGGCTTAAAAAGGAGCAGGATAGCTTGGCATTGTGGGTGGCTTTGGTTTTAAAAAAAAAATAAGGGAGAGAAGGGGCACGTGGTCTGGTAGCAGCTAAAAAGAGAGAAAAACAAATAAAAGGCTTAAGGTTTTTATTTGGCGATCACAATGAGGAATGGATGACTACAGGGAGAGAGAAAAAGAAAAGGCAACCGGTCTTATCTTTTTTTTTTTTTAAGAAGAGAATGAACAGTATTTTGGGTCTTCTTTATTTATTGTTTTTGGGGTTTGCACTCTCTCGTAATTTTTTGGAATATACTCTTTTTTTATATCATTTTTTATATGCTCCTTCTTTTTTTTGTCATATAAGTTATGTATTTATATTTGAGAGTTTCAAAGTTCCAAACAAATATGAACTCTCTTTTAAAAAAAAATTGTTTAAAATTTAAAATCAAAAGGATTAACTAAAAATATTCTGATAATCTTTTTCAAACTGAAGATCAGTAGAAAAAGGCAAAAGCACATTATAGCCTCTAGTTTTTCATAAGTTGACAAATCACACCTCTAATCAAAATTCATCCCTGGTCTATTAATATCTAATTTTTAACCCCTATAAAAATTAAATTAAAAGCAAATACGTCAAATTAGGTTATAAGAGTTTCCTTCTCTTTACAATACTTACGGTGTAAAGGCATTTAAAATTTACTTTCTTTTAGCTTTGTGGAGTAAGTTTGTAAAGAAAAATAAGCATTAAACCTTTTTTTTCATATCTTAGAAAACTTCAAAAGTGGTCATTTGAGAGGCGACCTTCCTTGAGAAACACTGAGATTTTAAAATTGGTCGTTGACCTATCTTGTCAATGAAAAATCCAAAGATTTTCATAAATGGTCTACTTGTTTCAGGCAAGTTGTCCATTAGTGAAGCATTCACAGATTTTTTAATTGTTTCAAACGACCTGGTTGTAGGTGTGAAAAACTCAAAGATTTTTCAAAAGTGGTCTAATTGTTCCAAACAACTTACCCGTTGGTGTGAAAATTCAAAGATTTTTTAAAAGTGATCTAATTATTCCATGCGACTTGCGTGTTTGTGAAAAACTCAAAGATCTTTCAAAAGTGGTTTACTTGTTCCAGGCAACCTGCTAATTAGTGTGAAAATTCAAAGATTTTACAAAAGTGGTTTAATTGTTTCAAACAACTTGCCCGTTTGTGAAATACATGAAAGTGATTTCAACATTGATCTTATTTTTCAAGTGACCTACTTGTTGATAAAAATACAAAGATTTTTTAGGTTGGTCTAATTCTCATAAGCAACTTGTCCAAGTGAAAAATATGAAGAATTTTTAAGATTGGTCTCATTTTTCTAGATGACCTACCCATTCATGAAGAAAAAACACAAAAGTTTTTCAACATTAGTCCCATTATAATGGGTAACCTACCTATTTGTGAAAATAAATGAAAGTGATTTTAACAATGGTCTTATTTTCTCGGTGACCAACCTATTTGTGAAATACATGAAAATGATTTTAACTTTGGTCTTATTTTTCAAGTGACCAACTCGTTTGTGAAATATATGAAAGTGATTTCAACATTGGTTTTCCTGGGCGACCTGCCCACTGATGAAAAACACAAAGATTTTTTAGGTTGATCTAATTCTCATGGGTGACCTGTATAATTGAAAATTACAAAGATTTTACACAATTGGTCTTATTTTTTCAGATGACTTGCTCCTTCATGAAAAACATTAAAGTTTTTCAATATTAATCTCATTGTAATGGGTGGCTTGTCTATTGATGAAAAATGCAATGATTTTTCAGGTTGGTCTAATTCTCATGGGTGACCTACCTAGGTGAAAAAATACAAAAAATTTTTATGATTAGTCTCATTTTTCCAGATGACCTACCCATTCGTGAAAAAAATAAAAGTTTTTCAACATTGATCTCTTTGTAGTGGATGACCTACCCACTGATGAAAAATACAAAAAAAATTTAGATTTGTCTATATCTTATAGGTAACCTGTCCAAGTGAAAAATACAAAGATTCTCAAAAGTGAAAAAATTTCGGAAGTATTTTCAAATTTAGCCATTTTGAGGTAGTCTGCCTTTTGATGGACCCCATCGAGGATTTTTCTTGTAAATGTTTTGCAAAACACATTGTTCCAAGCTTTGGAGTTAGATGATATGCATGCATCTTTACCTAATTTGAAATATAGACCTCTATTTCCTTCTCAGTCTCTTTGTTGCTTGATTGGTAAGGTCTTGTTGTTTTTTATTTGAGTCCTCTTAGCCGTTTGGTTTCTAGCCACTCGAGTTGGCCCAAATAAATTTTTTTTCAAGAGCATTTGTAATTTTACATAGCTCAGCCTTTGTGGTGCTCGTCTCGACTCATTTACTTGCTGTAAATTCTTTGTCTTGTTGATTAATTTGAGGGGATCATTCATTACTTTCTTGTCTTATTACTAATAACATTCAGTGTCATTTGTTATCTTAAAAGGTCCAAACTGTCTCTTGTAAATAACAATGTCATCTTGTCTCGTTACCAGAGGCATTCCCTTCTCATTGTTACCTTGAAGGAATCAAATTGCTTTCTAGATACAACATTGCCCTCTTGTTTTGACCATTACCCCTCAGTGAGCTTTGTTAGTTACTCGGAAAAACAACGGCATTGAGCAACTCTTCTCTTTTTATTTTTTGCTTAGTTTCAGTAAAACAATCTTTCATCCAGAATGAATTTTGAAATCTTGAACATCTTATTTTTTAAAAACAAAAATTGTTTCAATGTGAGTTTAAAATAAATTGCTTTTAAAATCTTCCAACTCTTTTGGAAGTTTTTGGAAAAAAAAATGATTTATTCTTGTATTGCCAAGATTGAAATTGATAAAGGTACATGATGAGGTGATCTTCTACTTTTATGGGTTTCAAAGTAAGAGGCTCAAGTAAAAGCACAAGGTTTTGTTTGAGAGAAATTTGTCTCTTTTTTAGCACTCATTTTATCAGCATGAATATAACGAGTAGCTTATTCACGATGTCATGAGTCTTATGAAAAAGTCTTTTGCATTTTGAGAGCATCGTATATGGCCTAGATTGCTTGCTTATTTGATTAGAAAGAACTTTTAAAGGCACATAATATAGGCTAGCTCATGGTTATGAGAGAAAGGGATTCATAAAGCTCAAAAAATATTTCAAGGTGTAACATCCTGGAATTTTTCACAATCACACATGTGAAAATTCAAGTAATTTTTTTTCTTGAAATGCAACCACATATGGAACTCCTATTCCTCATCCAAATAATTAAAATGACATAATAGAAATTTAATGCTACCTCACATAAAATATATGTAACTAAATTAAATTCAACATGGTAATAAAGTCCTTCATTTATAAAAGTGATTAAATTGAATCCATCATAATATTTAATGTAAAACCCTGGATAATATTATTGATATTAATAAAAGTCAGGATTATGAAAAATGAGGGAAAGTGATAAATTAAATTATAAGAATGATGATATATTCGAGAATCTAAATTAAAATATTTTATTCAAGTGTTCATAAATAAATAAATAAATACAAAAATATGAATAAAATTTTTATAAAAGTGAATTTCATGAAACTGAAAATACCAACGAGTAACTTAGTGAAATTCGATATAACCCGGGCAAGATTTGGTATAAACAGGTATCAGGATTCAAGAAATTTTACCCAAAAATCATAAAAGTTACTGTTAAAGGATATAGAAGGCATTTTAAAAAAAGTTAAAGAAATAATGTGTGCCAAAGTGTGTGCGTGGGAAGAAAACATTTAGGGACATGGAAGTTATTTTTAAAAAAGTTAATTATATATATAAGTGCAAGTGAATGTGTGTTGTAAGGAGAAAAAAATGAAGAACAAAACTTACTTTATCAAAGAGAAAGAAACATTCGGCTAGGAGAGGAAAAACAAATTCAAGCAAGGAAAATTCTCAATTCAAAAGTGTTAAAACTTTGACTATTCCTTGGTAGGTGCCCTAACATTTTTAAATAAGATTCTTGAAGAATTAATATTTTAAATTGATTGAACTTTGTGAAATGAGGAATTAGGGTTCATGATAAATTTTGGGAAAAAATATAATTGATTGTGAAATTGTGTTAAAATTATTAAAGTGAGTAGAGAAAGTAAGAAATTATGGTAATTGAAGCAAAATTTTAGGTGTTCTTGAAGAAGGGATTTTTTTGGAAAAATAATAAGACAAAGAATAAAATTTAAGAATTTGAATAAGATGATGAGAATGTATAGGAAAGAGATGATATTAATGTTAAAAAACGAATAGATCATTAATATTTTTTTATGTTTTCCTTTAATTTAAATTTTGGTAAACATAAAGTAAATAAATACATTGAAAGAATATATATATATATATACACACACACACACACACATTGTAAATGAATTGTGTTTCAATGTGAAAATTGAAAGAATATGAACGAAATTTACAAAACAAAGAAGGGAATTTTTATGTTTTTCTCTAAAGTTTATTTTGGGAAAATGAAAAGATAATTGGAAGGATTTTATTTATTGAGTGTGTCAATATAGAATGTAGAATAATAATGTGATATACTTGTCAATTCAGGAAAGGCTGTCAGGCCGACACCACAACAGGGAACTTCGGCTCGAGCTCAATTGTCAAGTAATTACACTATGCTTGAATTTAATATTGGTCAATATGTATTTTTTTTATTTGATTAATTGTGGTTGATATGTTAGAAATTATTATGTTGTTTACTTGAGAAAATAAGGTATGCGATGTGATGATTTAATTCCTGAATTAATGGGATTAATGCCTTGGTGAATGGGCGTGATAAGGAATTGATTCCCTGGTTAATGGGATTAGAACTCTGGTGATTGGGCAAATCGTTGAATTAATTACTGAATTAATGAGTTTAATGTCCTGGTGAATGGGCGTGATGAGGAATTAAGTCCCTGGTTAATGGGATTAGTACCCTGATTAATGGGTAAATTGTTGAACTAATTCCTGATTTAATGGAATTAGTGCCCTGACAAATGGACGAGATGCAGGATTAGTTCCCTGGTTAATGGATTTTGTACCCTGATGAATGGGTGAAATGTTAAATTAATTTTTGGATGGATGACAATAGTGCTGGTTGAATGGACTGGTAGAAAAATTAATCATCTATTAGTGAATGTAATGCCGTATTAATTAGGCGATAGGAATAATTATATTTTGTTGATGTTAAAAAAAAAAACAAAATCATAGATTATTCTGATATTTAATTGATATATGTAATAATAGATGAGCAAGTTAATTTAATGATCTTTTGACTAAATTTACAAAAAGAAAAGTAGAAAGAATTTTATGGATATCTTTTTTTTTTCATTTGTCTAATTGAATTATTGTATTAAATCTATTTTCAGGTACATCCCCCTATCAGACTGAACAGTAGATTAGTCTCCTTATATTTTGTTGGATATCATATTGTAATGAATGAATTTATCATTTTATTATGTAATATAATGCGTCTACAGTTTATCAAAAGCTCTTTTGTGTAGTATAATCTTAATTATGAATTTCCTCTTTAATTATGAATTTATTTCGATTATAATTTCATTAATGGTCTTTATTTGTAAATCTTTGAATTGCATAATGTACTCCAGTTACAATTTTTAGAATAATTCTTTAGATTGCATCCATGTAAATGTGGGATATTGAATTGTTTAGACATGTGTGAATTTGATTATTGAGAAATTATGATGTAATGAGAGGAAGATGTCATGGATGATAGGACGAGTAAGAGATTTGTTAATTGAGGATTGTGAAAGAAGAGTCGATAACTTGGTACCTAAAAATATAGAGGAAACTCCGCCGAGTTTTTATTGATTACAGGAAAAAAAAAATCCCTAACCTTAATTGAATTATTATGTCCTTGCTCTTTATTTTAAATACATATGTTGGGGTTGTTATATTTAAATTCCTTCATTAAATGACTTTAACAATTCAAATAAAATACCCTAAGGCGTAACAAAAGAATGGAATACCAATTTGACAAAAGAATGGCAAAACAAAAGAATGTTAATTTTATCATGATTACAAGTATTAATCTTAAACAAAAAGTAAGGTCTCAAATCTACTAAATCCTGCCAGGTGGGGCCGAATCTAAAAATTAATTTAATATTAAGAAAATTTGATTTGTATGACAATAGAGTGACAATATAACAAATACATCGAACTATTATTCCCATTTATAATTAAGTTATCGAATAACTTAATTGACTTCCTTCACAAACAAGGATAATTCTTACGATCCAACCTTAGTTGGCAAATCCCAATCCGGGTTCCAACACTCACCACCCAGACCCGGACACATTCCAAAAAACTAAGGAATCCATCCATCCAAATGCCTAGAACAGGGCACCAGTCCTATTACACATGGAAAACTAGTCAACTCATTCTAGAATAAGATTTTAGTCCCATCACATAGGGCAAACTAGCCAACTCACATCAGTCCCATTAACAAAGAAAAATTGGCTAACTCACACTAGTCCCGTCAAAACACTAGTCCCATCAAACAGGGAAAACTCGTCAACTCACACCAGTCTCATCAAACAGGGCAAACTAGTCAACTCACATTAATCCCTTCAAAACATCAGTTCCATCAAACATGGAAAATTGGTCAACTCACACTAGTCTCATCAAATAGGAAAAATTGATCAACTTAACTCAGAACAAGACATCAATCTCATCAAACAAGGTAAATTGGTCAACTCATACCAATCACATCAAACAAGGCAAATTGGTCTGCTTCATGGGTAAGACCAAGCCTTTACACAATCTTTTTACATGTCAAAGATTGAAACCCTTCTCAATCTTTTTTGGAGTCTAAGATCAAACTCAATCATTTTACAGGCTCAAGATCAAATTCAATCCTTTTGCACAGGCTAAGGATCAAACCTAACACTTAATCCTCTAACGAGTATAAGATTAGAAAACCTTTTTCTAACCAATACTTGTAAATAGACAACTATTAAACCACTTAAATGGTTTTTAAGAGGTTTTTTCAAGTGTTTAAATGTCACTTATACTTTCCACAATATTACCCTTTTAATATAATTGAATGGAATACAAATGAAGCACTTGAAGAAACTTTACCAATAATAATCCAACCTTGTTTCTAGATAAATCAAAAGTAAGGCTAAGGTTGCAAGAGGTTGTTAAGAGTGAAAATATGATCATAATTTTGCCTTGAATGTCTTTAGTCATTTTGCTAAAGTAAGAGGTATTTATAAGGCTAAAAGATCAAATTATCCATTCAACATAGTTTTCAAAATATTTTTATCCGTTTAAGAATTGGTTAGATTATTGTTAAAACTGGTTAGACCATTTTACCAAATGGTAACTTGATTTTTAAATCAACTACCGATTTACCTACTAGAAGAATTCTCCTATTTTGTTTACTTTGGTATTTTCTTGGTTTTCTTATGTTCTTTTGAGTTTGTTGAGGTTTTGTAGGTATGAAAAATTATACCTAAACGACTTGAAAGTTATTTGGCAAAACCTTCTTTACAAAATCTTGATATTTTAAGTTAAAAGTCATTATTGTCTCAAGATTCTTGTTTGAAGTAGAAAATTATCATTACATCACTTCATATATCCATACATTGCTTCTTTGATGATTTTTGTCGCGCTCGATATCTCGGTGACCTCTAAAAATTAGAAAAAGACAAAAATATATGACATCTTGTTCTTAGATGGGAAGGTTTTGTTTAAGAAGTTGTCACCCAGTATTGTAGTTTCTAGAAATCCTAGCCGATCAACAAAGATTTTATGGCTCGGGTCTAATTATGCAAAAAAAAAGATATCATCACCCATAAAGCATCCTACTTAAAGTAGATTGTATTGTTGGTTTTGTCTTAAATCGCTATATGTTGTTATATTGTCAATGATTTGCCTATATTATTTTTTTCTCTAGCTTCAATAAATATCAGGTTTATTATTTCTGACTTTGGTTAGTAAATACCAAAAATGATATTCTTTATTTTGGCATCAGTAAATACTAGGATTGGTATTTCTAACTGATATTAATGAATATTTTTTAATCTCGCGTCAGTTAATGCTAATTGTGAATCAACTTATCTTGAACAATCTTAGGTTAAGTTTTGAGATGGACATTGAACCCTTAAGAATAGCAAAAATAAACTTTGAACCCTTTTAAAAACCTTCTCATTGTTTATTTTCAAAGATGAAAAAAATAATGAGTTTGATTTTAATTTTCTGTATATAGGCCCAATAAGCTATTTATTTTAGGCCAAACTTTTAATGGATTTAATAAACTTGTTATCAAGGTAAAAAAACAATACATCTTTTAATGCTAAAAACACAAACATCTCTTTTTATGCTAATCATGATACTTTTTATGCTATATTATATGAAGAGATATTTTTTAGTCTTGGCCATGTGCAATTTTTTAAGAAAAAAATGATTTTTTGGTATTCTTTATTCGTTCTTTTTTTATATGTTATTTGTTAACACAAACTAAAAAAATAATAAAATAAAATAAAATAAAATCATGCATAACGCATACACTCATTCTTTACTAATTCACTCTCACACACTTATAATTACACATTTACAATTTAAATCACAAGCAAACACACAATGAACATATTGATGTAAATAAAACCCCTCTAAGCTCCCAAAATCCACCTCCAAAGGCAAATGAAACTGTTAAAATTAACAAAAAAAAATTGTTGGAACAATGTCAATTTATGGCAATGCATGGGTGACATGCACAATCGAGGATGGTGGGGCGTACAAATGATGTTATGGTGTATTGAGAGGTGCATGACGAAGTGGATTGGGAAACTCTTCCTCTCCTTTTTATGCTAGCAGTGAAATTCACTATCACCTGCAAACAAAAACACCACACAAGCAAAGTTTTGGATTTTATTTTTTACATATATCTACTTCTTTGGTTAAGAAGGAAAATAGGGGCTAGCTTGTGAAAATCAAATGAACAGCAGTGAAGATGAAAATCTGCTAATGAGTGAGTCTTGTTTGGTTTATGGGTCGTGTGTAGGTGGTGTTAGGTTGAAAGCTTGAAGTAGAGGAGAGGGAGACTATCTTTGGGTATGTTTTAAGTTCAGGTTTAATGGGTCTATGGTGGTTTTATGGGTCTTGATTGGTTTGTTTTATGGTGTTGACTAAGCGAGGAGGCTAGTGTTGGATCGTTGTTTATGGTGGTTTGACCGTGTGTGAGCTTGTGGCAGTTCAGTGCTGGTTTAATCGGTTGAAGGTGTGATAAAGGGAAAGGTTGTGGTGGTGAGCTGTTGATCCATGATTAGGCTGCTGATCGGTGGTGGAGCTAAAGTTGTTGCTTATGAAAAAGAGGCTGGCATAAGGAGGAAGAGAAAGAGGATAAAGAGAGCTTGGCATCATGGGTGGCTTTGGATTCAAAAACAAATTGAGGGAGAAAAGGGGCAGTTGGTCTAGGTAGCGCTGAAAAGAGAGAAAAACAAATAAAAGGCTTAAGGTTTTTATTTATCGATCACAGTAAGGGAGAGTCTTGGTATGTGAGGAGTGGTTGACCGAGAGGGAGGGGGAGAAAAGGCAACTGGTCTTGTCTTTTTTCTTTTATGTTTTTTTAGAAAGAAAATGAACAGGGTTTTCGGTCTTCTTTATTTTTTGAGGGGTTTTCACTCTAATCTCGTGATTTTTTGGTGTATGCTCTTTTTTATCTCTTTTTTTTTATATGCCCCCTTCCCTTTTTTATATAATGAGGTATGTATTTATAGTTAAGAGTTTCAAAGTTCCAAACAAACACAAACTCTATCTTTTTTTTCAAGTTTAAATTTGTTTAAAATTTAAAATAAAAAGGGTTAACTGAAAATATTTTGACGATCTTTTTTAAACTGAAGATTAGGAGAAAAGGGCAAAAGCACAATATAGTCTATAGTTTTCCCATAAGTTGACAAATCACACATTTAATCGAAATTAATCCCTAATCTTTTAAAATTTAATTCTTAACCCCTCTAAAAGATAAATTAATAGCAAATGGGTCAAATTTTGGTTATAACAATTTCCTTGAATGATTCCATTCTCTTGAAGCTGTTAAAATCATCACAAAGCTTGGGCAACATATATATATATATATATTCATTAAGTAGAACTACTTATCCTAGCTCATAAGCATACCTTAACTTTGTATATAATCATCATTTAACTTGTACTAATGCATATTTCATATAAACTTAAGCATTAGTGCATGTTTTAAACAAGCATTTTTCTGCATATTTTAAACAAGCATTTTTCTTATTGGCATTCAAATAACTAAATGATTATCTCATTATTCAAAAACATAAAGATCCAAATACGATATCATAAACTTTAAGTATATGGGATAAATTAAGTTAAGTTACGAGTTTAAGATAAGTTAACTCTTGAATGCAAAATACGTCAAATGTTGAGTTTAAAACAAACTTAACTTTTGAGTATAAAACCAGTTAAATATTAAGTTTAAAATGACTTAGCTTTTAAGTATAAAATCAAGTTAAGTACAACTATTCAAAAGTATTCCTAAACCACTTTGTTGAAAATATAGACAATAAACTTTTAGTGTGATCAAACAAATAAAACATAAAAAATCATTTGATCAAGTTAAAGAAAAAAATGACATGATTCATTAAACATATCAACTTGCACATGAATATATATAAGTAACATATGTATCTTCTTTATACCACATGCAATGATGATATAAATGAAATGCTATAAAATATATATCAAATATATATCATCATTAAAAGATATCTCAAGACAAAAGATCAACCAAAATAAATTATGTATTCCATGAAAGTATAATCCATATAAGCACGATGAAACACTATGTCACATATCACAAATAATTAAGAGGATAAAAGATCGATATCATGACTCTTTGATAAAGGATAATTCCTTATATTCTCTTTCATTGTTTTTCTTTTTATAAAGATCATTTTCAATGCAACTTCACTTATTCATGTAAAACATTATTCAAAACAAAACAGTACTTAATTAGTATTTTTTTCAACATATTAATGCAACAAATAAAGTCAATTAAAACATCATTTTGTATGCTAATTTAAGATGTCAACGTAAAACATATACATAAACATACATTAAATAACATCAATCACATATTTCGTTATCATTAAAATCTGATACCATACATAAACATGTATTAAACAACATCAATTACATATTTTGTTATCAACAGGGTCATACAACATTAATCATATATTTTTTATCATCAAAACCTTAGATGATTGGTGTGTATCTAGACTAATAGCATGCTAACTTTGATAAGCTCAGGTTAGGTCTTTTCAATTTTTTTTGGATTATATTTTTCTCTGTAATTTTGTCCTTTAATATTTTATTTGCTAGAAATTAAGCTTTAAATTTATTTATTTTTTACTTTCTATGGGTTATCGTGTTTTCATTTAATATTTTTACTTCATTATTAGATAAGATCTTTCAACATTTGCTTTTTGTAAAATTTTTTTTTTATTTCAATTTCATGCTTCAACATTAGATTGATTAGGAATTGGTCTTCGTGCCTTTTTTCTGATTTTCTTTCTATAGGGTTATCCCAATATAAGCTTATGATCGCAGGGTTAACGAGTTAACCTAGTTTAACTCAAGTTTTTTTTTATTGTTTTTTTTATAAAAAAAATTCTTCAATATTGCCCTTTAACACGGAATGTTTGATAATTGAGTTTCATGATTTTATTCAATTTACTTTCAATGGGGTTAATCCGGTATCATGATCAAGTCACATATTTGGCATGCTAACCTGGATGGGCTCGAGTTGATTTTTTATACATTTTTTCATTGCCAATTTTTGTTTTCATTTTACTTATTGTCGTGGTATTTTTTTCATTCATATTATTAAATTAGCCGAACTTATTAAATTTAATTAAGTTAATGAATCAAGTCTAAGATTTTTTTTAGAAATGCTTGCATTGCCTTAACATCCTTTTTTTTATGTTGGAAAAAAATCGGGTCAGCCCGTGATATAGTACGAGTCATCTATTTAGTTAACAAAATACTAAACAATATGACTAAATCACAGTAACTACATGAATAATGTTTCATGTTTTTTCTTATTCAATTTCATTTCTTTTTTAATTTAGTTTTTTTTTTTAATTTTATCATTCAATATTAGATTGTTTTGTGAATTGTGGTTCAAAATTTTTTTGATTTCATTTCTTTTGGGTTACATATCAATCACATGGATCCATTTTTTTTTCTCGATTTCAATCTTCAAACATGAAATCTATTGGAGGTGGGGCTTCGTATTTTTTTATTCGTTTTCTATAAATTTATCTCAATTTTATGACTTAGGTTGTGGGTTTAACATGTTAATTAGGGTTAACTCGGATCATTTTTTTACTGCCTTTTCTAATTATTTTTTTATTTTATCATTCAACATTAGGTTGGTTAGAAATTGGGCTTCAAGTTTTTTTTATTTGCTTTCTATGAGATTATTCTTATCTCATGACTCAGGTCTCACGGGTTTTGTAGGTTGATATGGGTTAACTTTATTTATTTTTTTTTATCCTTTTTAATTAAATATTTTCTAATTTGGCTTCATATTTTTTTCCAATTTATTCTTTATAAGGTTATCTCAATTTAATAACATGGTTTACAAGTTTGATAGGTTAATTTAGATTGACTTGATTCTCTTTTTGGATCCTTTTGTAATTGAATATTGTTTTTTTAATTTCACCCTCCAACAAATCAATCTTATTTTTTATATATATTTAATTGCTTTTTTCAATTTTATATTTCAATATTAAATTGTTTAAGAATTGGATTTCATATTTTTTTAATTTGCTTTTTGTAAATAGATTCAAAAATTTTTTATTTGATTTTTATAAAGTTATTCAGTCTCATGAATCAAGTTGCGAGTAAGGTAGGTTACTCAGGTTCACTCAGGTAGGACTTTTTTGTCATTTTTTAATCTAATTTTTTAAAAATTTTGGCTTTCAACATTGGGATTATTAGAAATTGATCTTCATAATTTATTTTTATTTATTTTCTATAAGGTTATCATATTCTCATGACTTAAATCACAAATTTGACAGGTTAACCCAAGTCAATTCAATATTTTATCGTTATAATATTTTAAAAAAATATCATTAAATATATTACCTTATCGATATTTAAAAAAAAATATCTTCCAATATACATTATATTTTTGACTTTATGATTAAAACAAAATTCTTATTAGAAAATATGTTAGTAATGTTTGAATTTTTTTTCTTTACATTAAAAAAAACATGACTCGACATGGCAACGTAGCTCATAAAATGATCCTGTAATAATTCTTGCCCCATTTATTTT
>Ga0325404_1002753_pt1 | contig 18788 bp, 7 predicted proteins | sample PopdelMetagenome_18_FD_205664 | JGI IMG/M metagenome (GOLD analysis project Ga0325404, IMG submission 205664) | Populus deltoides microbial communities from Bellville, Georgia, United States - Xylem-Control-R1 | ecosystem: Host-associated > Plants > Phyllosphere > Stem > Wood/Secondary xylem... | reverse complement strand
CGAGGGATAACGGTCTTGAAGGATGGAATGAGGTGGCGGTTTGGCAGGAATTCAAACCGCCATTCATCTCGGGGGAAATATGGACGGCATATATTGAGCACGTGACCTCAGAGCGGTTCTCACGGCACTCACAGTCTGGCGTCGACAATCGGAACCGGCAAATTTATGGCTCGGTGACCACGCACACTGGCGGATCCGTCCCATTCAGCGCACATACAAAACGAATGGTAAAATTAATTTTATTGAAATATATCGTTAATTGATTTGTTGTTCCTTATAATATATTTAACTTTCAACCTATTTTTTCCTTACAGGCTGCGTCTCTTGGACGTGAACCGAGTCCAATGGAGTTATTTCTAGAGACGCATGTGCGGAGTCAAGACCGCCAAAAGGGGGTGCAGCAGTTCGTGGACAACCGTGCTCAGCATTTCATGGTATGTTCATTCATTCATTTTATTTTGTAAGTTATTATTTTCTTGAATTGCATCTTGAATTGCATTTGATGATTTTTTTAACGATGGAATTTTCAGGAGACCTATAATAGCTGGTTGAGGGAGAGATATGGGGACAATCCGTCGACCCATCAAGATTTCGATCCAGATTTGTGGATGGAGGCGGGATCGTCTGGTGGACCCAATAAAAATAGGGTCTACGAGCTCTCCAACACTACGGCTGAAAAGTTGCGTTCGACTCGTAGTGTCTCAACTGTTGGAAGCTCTCCATCAGTATCGAACACCCAGTCTGAGGAGTTCATTGCGTTGAAACAACAATATCAACAACTCTCGACGAATTATGATGAGCTCCTTCAAATAGTCATGGAGATCAGATTAAAGATGGGTGATGATACTTGTGCAGCTTCTTTTTTGGCCGTATGGTCCCGGGAACAACCAGCCTCCTCCTCCAGCTTCGCCGTTATTCTAGTTTAATTTTGTTTTTTAAACACATTAAATTTGTAATGAATATTATTACTTTTACATTTTTAATGTTTAATGCATTTTTATTTGTTTATTAAGGTTTTTTACAATTAATAAATTATTTTTTATATATATTTTAAATATCTACCGATGGATATACCGACGGATAATATCCGTCGGTATTTAACAGAGAGTTGCCGAACAATTACCATCCATGCCATCTTTACCGACGGCATCACCGACGGATAATATCCGTCGGTATTACACAGAGAGTTTCAACAAAATTACAAGCCATGCCATAATTACCGACAGATTTTCCGTCGGTAATTACCCTTGAAATTACCGACGGATTTATTCCGTCGGTAATGTTCCCGCGGGAAACTTTTTTTTGGCGGGCGCGTATCCGTCTGTATTACCGTTGGTGTTTCCGTCGATGGGTGGTTTTTTTATTTGCGACAGAATTAGCGATGAAAATGGGATTTACCGACGACTGTTATACCGACGGACGTGTTCCGTCTGTGAGTCCGTCGGTATTATTTTCACCGACGGATTTCATTGCTGTCACCGACGGAATGAGTCCGTCGGTAAAAATTGGATAATGTTGTAGTGATTGAAGTTTATTATAAAATATTTTTTTGACCTATAAAATTTTATTTTTTAGCCAATCTATTTATATATTCAGATTATGAATAAAGAGTTAATTTGAATATTTTTTTTTATTATTCATGAATAATTTATTTTCAAAGAAAAAACATCTAGTTTTTTAAGGCAAACAACTATAAGCTAGGTTTTTTTTTTTTATAATGGGTAATTATGGCAAAAAACCAAAATTAATTTTGGTAATCATCCAAATTAATTTTACATCAATTTTGGTTTCAAAAATATTATAAATAGAGGTTAAATGGGAGATTTTCTGCACGCTAAATAGTAGCTCATTTGCGTTTTTATCCACTGTTTTCTCAACTACATTTTGCCTTTAGTTTTGTTTTTATTGAGCTTAGGTTCTTGTCTTTTGTAGAGAGATTTGATTTATACTCCTTAGGTTCTTGTCTTTGTCTTTTATTTAGGAGTGAAATTAAATAAAGTGGTTTTGAATAATAAAATCTTAAAGATAAATAAATAGTTAATCCTTGATTACAATAAATTACCATGTGTTTTTAATTCTAAGATGTACTTTAAATCTATAATTGATTTTAGATTAATAATTAATATGTTTTAAGGCAAACAACTATTAGGTTTTTTATTCTATTTTTATAATAGGTAATTAAGGTAAAATATTAAAAATAATTCTGATAATCATCAAAATTAATTTTATATTAGTTTTGGATTTAAAAACATTATAAGTAGAGGTTAAATGGAAGATGTTCTGCACGAGTAACTCATTTGCGTTTTTGTCCACTGTTTTCTCAACTCCATTTTGCCTTTAGTTTTGTTTAGCTTAGGTTATTGTCTTTTGTAGTGAGATTTGATTTATATTCCTTTGAGTTCGTGACCTTTATTTAGAAATGTAATAAAATAAGGTGATTTTGTTTAAATTCTAATAAGTTTATTAATATTATTTTATTTAAACTACGAGTTGAGTAATAAAACTTTAAAAATAAATAAATAGTTAATTCTTGATAACAACAAATTATCATGTGTTTCTAATTCTAAGATGTTCAATAAATAAATACTTCAAAACTATAATTGATTTTAAATTAATTATAAAATTATTTGTTTATACTGGATAATATGTATGCTAGGATATTTAATTACTTTGCTGTATATAAGTTCATGCAGTATACATATATTATGATCACTAGTCTAATCTTTTTAAACAACACATCATTGATCTATCTTGTATGAACTATTTTGTATGGATGGATTTGGCACCTTCAAAAGTGGAGGCTTTCACAATGGTCACGGGTGAGCACACGCGACAGTACCAGGGCTATTTTTATAATTTCCTAAGAATTTCAGGGGTATTTCAATATTTTCCCTATATAGTGGTACTTAGGTGATTTTGGGGTTTCCTAGGGGTATTTCATTTGTTTTTTTATACAAGAATTTGTAAAAAAATTTATGTGTGTTGTAAAATACCCGAAATAAATAATAAAGAAGAATATTGACGCGGTCCAACATCCATTTTATCCCATCATCATGCACGGGTCCAAATACCATTTCACAAATATGGGTTATGTCTAATTTTAGAAATACCAACATAATCTTTCTTTTTAGAAATGGACATTCTTTATCAACAACTCGATGTCAAAAGTTTAAAACAAATATGGATTATGTCCATTATTTCCTATTGCAATTTGTACATATTTCTCATTTTTAGGGTTAAAAATCAACACTTTAAACAAGTATTTTATTTTTAGGGACCAATGTCATTTTTTTGACATGTCTTCTATTTTTAGGAACCGATGTTAAGTATTTTTAAAAAACAAATTACATATAAGCTCAAAATATTATAGCATTTGAATAAAAAAAAAAAAAAACAAGGGTAACCTTTCTCTTGAAATGATGTTTTAAGGGTGGTGTCTACATTTTCTTAATTATAACTAACACAGTACCTGAATTTTTAGAACCAGTATCTAATTTAAGATTTTTAGTTCTCTCAAATTACTAGATAACGACTCCAATAAAATCATTATTTTGCTTGATTAATTCTTTTTATTAATAAAAAAAATAAAGCTGCCGCACAACTTCTTTGGAATTTATGAATGAATATAAGGACTATTTTTATGATAGAAAATGATTTTCTTATAATATTTAAAAAAAATTAAATGAAAAAAAATAAACCTAAAAGGTAAAATAACTTAAAACAAAGTTTCATTTTTTTAATAAAAAAAAAGATATGCACGCAACTTTTGTCATGTGAGTGGCACATGGAGATGGGTTGCTCGAGCCAATACCACTAGCATGGTAGTTTGATCCACACTTGATGAATATCCTATTAAATCAATTAAATATTTAAAAAATAGTTATTGTTCAGTATAGATTTAGATAAAACCTGAAATTACAAATTTGGAATATTCGAGTGGGCAATAGATACTACTCTACTTAACTCATACCAAACCCTAAATTTATTAATATATTATATATTTATGTCCATAAAATTTGATGAAATCTACTTTCCTACAATTATCTATATTAAATTTGTGTCTGGCAGGTTCATACCTAAATGGATACTTGAAGCCAGTTAAATCGGGTGAAGATATCTAAAATCTATACCCACCGAATAATAAATTAGATATAGATTTTAAGTGCTTTCTTTTAGATAAACTTAGAAAGTATATCATTATTTTAATTTACTAGATATATTAAATTTCTCATTAAAAAAAATAATTTAGCTTCTTATTTATGCCATATTTTTATTGAATTTTTTTTTTTTATAGATTTGTTCTCAAAAGCGTTTAGATTAATAAGAAACTACTACACACAGATGGGGAGAGGGTTTTAATCAAATTCCAGGAAGATATTATCTAATCTAAGACATATAAGAATTTTTTTAAAAAAAAGAGATAGTTATTGTTATTGTCGCGACTTTTAAAAATTAAATTGGTGAAAGAACATATTTTTGCCTTTTTATTCTTAGATAAGAAAGATCTTATGTAAGAAGTCAACACTTATTATCATGGTTATTAGGAATCCTAACTAGTCAACAAAGATTCTATGATATTAGACTGATTACATAAAAAAAGATATTATTACCTCTTAAGCGTCCTACTTAAGATAGATTGTATTGTTGGTTTTGTCTTAAATTACTAAGAGACTGTTGGATTCTGTTACAGATAGTTTACTTGTAATATTCCTGACTATAATATCAGTGAATATTCAAATACAAATACTTCCAACTTTAGCGTTAGTAAATACTACGTAACACAAAAAAAAACATTGAATTCCTGCCTCTAATGCTAGTCAATAAACCAGTAAAATTTGAATCAAAAGCAAAGCATAAATATTTTTTTGTCATTTTTTTTTAAAAAAAGATAGGTATGTATTATATTCTAGGTTCATATTTCATAGTAAAATTTCACAAATCAAATATATAATAAAATCATTGAGAAAAAGAAAAAGAAAAGCTAGGAACCCACCAAAAAATTCAAAAGGATCCATTATTTTTTAAAAAATTTTCCAATATCATGAAGGAACTCATGTGGCCAAATATCAAAACAAAGGAAAATAAAATAAAGGAACCATTATTTTTTAAAAAAAATTTCTAATATCATAAAAAAACTCATGTGGTTAAATATCAAAACAAAAAAAAATAAAATAAAAAAAGTATTATAAAAATATGTTTTGTCAAATACACCCTTAATCCAAAATAAATTGGTTCAGATAAACCTGAGGTCCAATCCCAGCCTGCCCCGCCTGTTCTCTATTTTTTTACCACAATTGCACAGGCTGGGCTAGATCCAGCAGCCAGTGACCCGGCTAGCTGTGGCAGCTCGCATGCGTTAATTACTCACGCATACTATGATTAATTACCTTCGCACAGTGCCAAATGAATTGTTAATTCACGCATGATCTGCAGAGTGCAAATTACCTTCGCACAGCGCCAAATGAATTGTTGCAAAGCGGGGAAGCTTACCTGATAGCTGGAGACGAAGACGTGATGCTCTTTCTGGCTAATCGGATGACGCTAGAGACTGGTGGCTAGGCGACCTTCTCTTCTTTCTTCTGGATTTCTTCTTTCTCCCTGGTCTTTTTTTTTTTTTCTGGGTTCTCTCTCTCTGTTCTTGTTCTGTTTTTCGTATGTCTGTGTTGTTCTCTCTGTTTTCGTTTCTGTCTTCCTGTTTTCTTTCTCCTGTCTTCGTGTTTCGTTTCAGTGTCGTTATGTGGTTCTCTGTTTGTCTCCCTGTTCGTTCTGTTCCCCCGTGTTATGTCCTCTCTGCGTTTGCTCCCCTGTTCTCCGTCGCGCCACCCTCTGTCGTGGCCTTTCTCTGGCTTTTATAAAGCCAGAGAATGCCATGCGTTCGTGCCTCAGTAATGGCATGCATGGTGGGGGCAAGAGGGATCGTGGGCAGCTGGAAGAGACGAACCGCTTCTCCTTCCTGCTCAGTCGGTTTACCTCGTGTTATGTAGAAGGTGATGAACAGTTTGAATTGAAACGGCGTCGTTTTCACCTGAAATGGCTATTTTCAAATTGCCCCTTGAACTTCTGATATTTAGCAATTAGGACCCTGTTCAATGAAAATCTCTTTTTTTTTTAATTTTTCCCGAGTCAATTACAATCAGACCCCTAGATTTTAACATAATTTACAAAACTATCTTTGGTTTCTGAATTATTCAGTTTTAATTGACTTTTTAACTTTTAATTATTTAAAAATTACTCTTAGAAAAATCAATTAAACTTACTATAGTATCTATAAAACAAAAAAATAAATCAAATAAAAGTTGTTTCTAACTTTAGAAAACATCATATTTATGGTCCATCAGGGTAAAAAGTGAAATTTGTGCATCTAGCATAATGCACCGGATGTCATAGAAACTATAAAGTTGGCAGGCTAAAAAAATCTTGAACATAGCTGCTGACCATAAATGACATATAGGAGTGTATTCACAACATAAAAAAAGTGAAAAATATAAGAAGTGAAAGTTCTTCTAGCTCGGTCTTATAACTATTATTATCATATAACTAATATATATAGGGAAAGTATGGTAGTTTTTTTCACATGCTATTGTGGATTACTATAATGTTTTTTTTTGTTAAATTTTTTGTTTTTTTTGTTTTTTAAATTTTTTTGGTTTTTTTTTTAAAATTATCTTTGTCGATTTTATTTTTTGAATATTGAGCTGGTTAAAAATTTAGCTTTGTAATGTTTTTCTTTAAAACATTGTGAATTACTATAGTGTTTCCCCACATAGTTTTTTTTTTATGATTTTTTTCAAAATTATTTGTCGATTTTATTTTTTTAATATTGAGTTGGCTGAGAATTATAGTTGTGGCTTTTCTCACAAAACACTGTGGATTGCTCCAGTGTTTCCCACATGGTTTTTTTATGATTTTTTTCAAAATTGTCTTTGTCAATTTTATTTTTTTTAATATTGAGTTGGTTGAGAATTACAATTACAATAAATTTAAATCATGTGGAGAAAGCACTATAGCTTTCCTCACAAAACATTGTGAATTGTTATAGTGTTTCCCACATGGTTTTTTTTAATGAATTTTTCTAAACTTGTCTTATTTGATTTTATTTCTTTAATATTGAGCTGGTTGAAAATTATAATTACAAGTAAGGTTAAATCATGTGGGAAAGCATTGTAACTTTCCTCACAAAACACTGTGGATTACTACAGTATTTCCAACATGGTTTTTTTTTTTTCATTTTTTTGTGTTTTTGTTTTGTTATGATTTTTTAAAAAATTATCTTTGTCGTTTTTTTTTTAGTTATTGACCTGGTTGAGAATTTAGCTTTGTAATTTTTTTCTTTAAAACACTATGAATTGCTGCAATTTTTCCCCACTTGTTTTTTTTTTTGTTTTTCTATTATAATTTTTTCCAAAATTATCTTTATACAATAAAGCTAAATCATGTGGGGAAAACACTATAGCTTTCCTCACAAAACACTATGGATTGCTATAGTGTTTCCCTACATGATTTTTTTTGTAATGATTTTTCCAAAATTATTTTTGTGGATTTTACTAGGGAAAACACTATGGATTGCTACAGTGTTTTTCCTCATGATTTTTTTTTCTAAAATTATTTTTGTTGATTTTTTTAATATTGAGCTGGTAGAGAATTTAGCTTTGTAATTTTTTTTTATTAACAGAAAAGCTAAATCATGTGGGGAAATATATTGTATCTTTCCTCACAAAACACTGTGGATTTTACTAGGGAAAACACTATGGATTGCTACAGTGTTTTTCCTTATGGTTTTTTTTTCCAAAATTATTTTTGTTAATTTTTTTAATATTGAGCTGGTAGAGAATTTAGCTTTGTAATTTTTTTTATTAACAAAAAAGCTAAATCATGCGGGGAAAAATATTGTATTTTTCCTCACAAAACACTGTGAATTGCTACAAATCGTTCTATTCAGTCTCTAAATTTTTTATCACCAACACAATTTTTTTTCTATCATAGAATATTGGCTCCATCACACATTTAGTTTCTATTACTTACCTGGTACTGGTTCACAATTATAACACCATCAATCACATTTATTTTATAAGCTTGCGGCAGCACGTAGGTATGCCATCTAGTAGCTAGTAATCCATAAACGATGACTATTATCTTTTCTCTATGGTTTTGGCGAGAAGTTTTTTTTTTTTTAAGAACTATAAAAAATAAATTTTATATAAAAGATAAAAAAGTTAATTTTAGTGTAAAAGAAATTTGTTTTTAATCCAATGGTAGGGTTTTTTTAATCATGATGGGTCAGATGGAGTTTGTTCTTTATATTTCTAAATTCAAGTACATAAGAACATATTTCATCAATTATGACATATACTCCAACTAATACTTTTATCCAATTATTTCAATATATATTTCACTTTGTTTTCCAATGGGAAAACTTCTCGTAGAGAAAGTGTTTCTAATATATTTGGTGTTAATTAGTGCAGGTGTTCATAGTAGTTGTATCCATTCATCTGAAGGAGGTTCCTCGATCAATCTTCTCGATTAAAGAAGAAAAACAATGTCTTGGCAATGTATCACTCGTTCTTTTAATTAAAATCCAAATGACATGTCACCTGGTCGCAACCCTAAAAATCAAGGTTTTAATTAGGGTTTTAAGAAATTTTATTCTAGTCCCTATACTTCGAGTTTTAGTACTTGCATCCTCAATTAACTAGAAAACTTTTTAATTCATGCAATTGCATCCTTGATAATATTAATTAGAATCCTCTGATTTGTGCATCATTTATTTATAGGTCCTTAGTTTCAGATTGTGTAAGTTAACTCTTATTTGACCATTAAATTTTCAATTTGTCTTAATTCAACCCTTGATTCAGTCGATTTTAGTCCCTAATACACATCTTTTTCACCTTGGTTCTTGATTTTGAATCTTTTTTATTAAGCTCCTAATCAATATTCAAAATTTTTATTTTCTTAACAGTTACGTCCCTGAATTAACCAATTACCTTATTAAAATTCAAAATTGGTCTTAGAACTTGCAATTTAACCCAAATTAGACTTTTAAACTTAGTTTTCTCTCAATTAAGTCAATGAAACCTATTAAAAATTTAATTCAAGAATTGAACTTAATTAGTTCATTCAATTTTGGCTAAATTGACTTTCAATCTTAATTTTGCTTCTGATTATGCCCCTGATTAAATCAATTAAGCTCATAAAAAATTAATTAAGTCCCTGAACTTAATTATTTTGCAAGTTTGACCCAATCTTCAACATCTTTCTTCCATTTGGTCCAAAAATCTCATTGTTTCCTTTAATTAGGCTCTTTATTGATGCAATTAAGTTTCTAACCTCTGCTATTTGGTCTAATTTAGTTTTCCAACTTTCAATTTGTGCAATCAAGTCCTTCTTCAACCTATTTTTGTTATTTTCAATTTTTTTGGCCACTTGTGACCTTCATATATATATATATATATATATATATATATAGTTTTGAATTTATGATTTTTTTATTCTTTGAATATTGACTTTTTAGATTATGACAATAGTATCAAACTTTTTAATTTCAAGAGTTCATTTGAGCGCACAAACCCACCATGGTTGCTTTCTCTCAACAAAGTTGACAATATATAATGAAAGAGTTAAGATGGTCCAAAAATCAAAAACGCATTCTTCAACTCGTCTAAAATATTCTGCACATGAAGAAGATGAAGAAGATACAAATAGACAACCGTACTACCACATGCTTGCCAAGAAAAAAAAAAAGGGTAGAAAAGTAGACCTAGTTAAGCAGCAACATGCATGGGATTTAATTAATATTTGATTTAATATTGAAATAATTTGAAGAATCAAACATGCCATGCAAATAGATACAACGACGGATTGACTGCTAATTAATGGAATCCTTCTAAAATTTAACACCATCATACTAGTTGAAATATTTGAGTTTATTAAAAAAAAAAAACTTAAAATTTTTGGATAAAACTTTAATTATTAAATTTTATAATCTTACATTACTACCAGAAAATTGATAAATACAAACGGAAATACCGAGGGAATATTTCCGTCGGTAAATTTCCGAGGGATTTTACCGACGAAAATATTCCCTCGGTATATACCGAGGAAATTACCGTGGGGAAAAAAATTAAAACAAAGCAAAAAAAAATGATGACATGTCATTTTTACCAACGGAATTACCGACGGTAATTTCGTCGATAAATTTGTTGGTAAACTGTGAACACTGTTCATCATATCAATTACAAAGGGAATCACCGACGGAATTTTCCATCGGTATTTTCCAGAGAGCTCCAGAATTGTTCACTTTTCAATTGCACTGTTAATTGTTGTTCTTTACAAATAAAATCACCAACGGATTGAAAAGTCGTCGGTGTTATTTGACGGTTTTTTGAAAAAATTCAATTAATTTAAAATTTTCATTTAAATATTACAAACGGAATCACCGACGGATGGGAAAATCATCGGTAATTTTTTTGCGGTTTCTGAAAACTTTTTACGAAATTGAAAATTTAAATTAAATACTACCGACGAAATAATTAAAAAATATTAATATTCAATTATCCATCGGTAACGCGCCCCAATAAAAATCCTGAATCCCCTTATTTCACAAGAGACAGACTCATTTCTTATTCTTCTTCTTCTTCTTCTTCACTATATGTAAAAAACATCATTAAGGTATGTCTTCTTCTTCTTTTTCTTCACTATATGTAACATCATTTCTTATCTATTTCTTTTTCTTCTTTTCTCTCCTCATCTCCTTCTCTTTTCCTCCATGCTTGGGTATGTCTTCTTCTTCTTTTTTCTTTTATCCTCTTAGTTTTTTTTTAATTAATATGCTTAACAAAATTTTCTCTCTCTCTTTAGCTTCACTTGCAACTACATTAAGGTAAGATTTTTCTTTTTTCTTCTTTTTTCATGATTTTTTTCACTATATTTGTTTTTTATTTTATTTTAATTGTTTTTGTTCTTAATAATTGTATAAATGTTGTTGTGAGATTATTTTTTCATTTTTAGTTGATTTATTTATAGAATTTTTAAATTTTTAGCAATTGCAACTTCATTTTTTTCATATGAATTTTTTTAGTTGAATTTATTTTTTTGTTTTATTTATTTGATGCAAATTTGTTTGAGTTGATTTTCTTATTCTTTTTTCCAAGCATTTTGAGTATGTATTATACAGTATTAATTTATGTTAATTTAATTATTTTATAATTTAATAAAATGAATTTTTTTAAAATGTTTTTAAATAATTACCGACGGAAATTCCATCGGTAATTTCGTCGGTAAATCCATTGGTAATAAAAGAATTATTACCGAGGGATATACCGATGAAATAAAGCGGATAAATTTATTTTTTTATTACCAACGGATTTATCGACGGACAAAAAATTACCGATAAAAGATTCACCGACGGAGCATTTCCGTCGGTAAAACTGTTAAATCTTGTAGTGTATGATGTCAAAGCTTCTCTGATTAAACTATTACTAATTAAAATCTCATTACGCTTATTTTCTCTAATTAAATTAATAAAAATTGAGAATAATTATGAGGCTTAACCTATTGGTTAACCAACCTTCTCTCTCTCTCTCTCTCTCTCTCTCTCTATATATATATATATATATATATATATATATATATATATATAGCAATATACAATAGTAATGGTGGAGATTATAATATAAGAGTATGCCTATAATATTTTCTATGTAGGTACATTCTATAATATGCCCCCTCAAGCTGAGGGTGGAGGATCGACCTGAAACTTGAATTGAAAAGCAGTAAACGGAGCAGTAGGAGGAGACTTAGTAAGAATATTTGCAAGTTAATCGTGAAAGGAGATAAAGTGAATTTGAATCTCTTTCTTCGCAACCTCGTCTTGTACAAAATTATAGTCAACCTCAACATGTTTAGTATAAGTATGAAAGATAAGATTTGCAGATAAATAAGTAGTGCCTAGATTATCACATCAAATAGTAAGAGCAAAGGCAGAATGAATTTGCAGATCTCTCAATAGATACTAAAGCCAAATAACCTCGGCAGTGCCATCTGCTAAGGCTTACTCAGCCTCGGTGGATGAGCGAGCAATTGTGCGTTGCTTGCTTAATTTTCATGAAATCGGCATTTGACCAAAGAAGACAAGATACCACCTATAGACTTACGATCATCTATACTACCTGCCCAATCTGCATCTGTAAGACTATGTCGAGCAGAGGAGGAACTACGAGTGATATGTAAGTCATAGGTGGTCGTAGATAACGTAGAATGTGTTTAATGACACCCTAATGAGAATATGTAGGAGAATGCATAAACTGATAGACTCTGTTAACAACAAAGTAAATATTTAATCTCGTAAAGGTGAGATATTGAAGAGCACCCATAATTTGACAAAACTATGTAGAATTAGAAAACAAAGGATCTGGCAGTATGATGACTTTGAAAGTAAAGATAGAAGTATCAACCGGTTTGCAGGAAGTCATACTAGCTCAAGTGAGGATGTCAAGAATATACTTATGTTGTCATAACAGCAAATCCATAGTAGTGGGCTGAACCTTAATGCCCAAAAAATAATGAACGACGCTTAAGTCACGAAGCTTGAACTCCGAACTAAGTAACTGTATTAGACATTGAAGCATAGTAGAGCTGCTACATGTAAGCGGAATGTCATCAACATACACCAGAAGATAAAAGATATTAGTACCAACAGACAAGATAAATAAGGAAGTGTCAACCTTGGAAGCATGAAAGCCAATAAAAAGCAGAAAATCACTCAGACTAGTGTACTATGCTCGTGGGGCCTGTTTTAAACCATATAAAGACTTATGCAACCGACACACATGAGAAGGAAGAGTGGAGTAAAAAAACCTGGAGTTGTTTCATGTAGACCTCTTCGACAAGAACATAATTGAGGAAGACATTATGAATATCGAGTTGATGAATCTTCTAATTATGTGAGACCGCAATGGAGAAGACTAATCTGACAGTAACTTGCTTAACAACTAGACTTAAGGTTTCATAATAATCAATGCTTTCTTACTGAGTAAAGCCTCTAGCAACCAAACGTGTCTTATATTGCTCAATACTGCCATCTTGTACACCCACCGACTACCAACAACATTCATCAAAGGATGAAAAGGAACCAAGGACCAGGTGTTATGAGAGCGTAAGGCCTGAATTTCATCACACATAGCACTATGTTATGCCTCATACCTGTCAACATCAGAGAATGCAATGGACTCAGAGGTAGGAGAGGACATGACCCAACAGATAGGTGTTGCAGAGGAGGCTGTAGACGTTGTTAGAAGGGTAATTTTCAGCAGCCATGGGCAAAGAACCATTGGATGCGAATGAGTGGCAGACCGAGGGGGAGAAAAATCTGAAGTGGGAAGCTGCTGAAAATGATAAGAAGAGAGATCAATAAAGAGTTACAGACTTGCAGGAGAATTTGATGAAGGACCTAAGCTCGCAACAACAGATGTAAGAGAGCCTGTCGTAGAATCGATGTTGGCTGCAATAACGAACCTGAAAAGTTGCAATTCTGAAGGAGGAGAACTTGTTCCTGTATAATGATCATCAAAGAAACATGTAGATGGTGACTTAAGGGCAGGGATGAGTGACGGTTGTATGGTGGCAAACAAGGTTGGGGAAGGGGGGCTGTTTGTGTGGAGTTGAAGGTGTGGCAAAACTGCTAGTAGTGGTGATTGGCGGGACATGTAGAAGAAAAACTAGGGGGTAATCAAGGTTGGCAAGTGTGTAGGATGGGAAGAAGTGGTTATAGGTTGAGCTATTTGTTTAGGTTTTGCAAATAGAAACACACTTTCATGAAAACGAACATGATGAGAGACATATATACATTGAGAAGTTAAATCAAGACAGCGATAACCAAGATGAGAGGAACTATACCCTAAGAACACACATAGAGATGAACAAAAATCCAATTTATGAGCATGGTATGGACTTAAAAAAAGAAAACAAAGACACCTAAATATACATAGAAAATCATAATCAGGAGTATAATGAAATATACATTCAAAAAGAGACTGATTTTGAAGGACAAGAGTAGGCATGCGATTGATGAGATATACTGATGATTCAAATGCATAATTCCAAAATCATAAATGAGCACTACCTTGTCCTATGAGGGTAAGACTTGTTTCAACAATATGACGATGGCAACGCTCAACGCTACCATTTTACTCATGTGTATAAGGATAAATTAACATGTGCTGAATACCAATAGTTTGAAAGAAACTGTTTAACTTATGATATTCACCACCCCAATCAGTTTGAACAGATTTACTTTTCGGGAAAACCTCTGTTACAGCTAAAATTAGGGATGTGCTGATGCTAGGTAAGATTAGCAGAGTGCAGAAAAGATGGTGTGGGCAACAAAGGTGGATTTGTAGCCATGGATGGAATGGAAGTCTTATACAGACACTCATAAGTAAAAAGATGGCTATGAAGGTCAGTGTTTGACAACGGTTTTGCCTTGGTCACGAGACTAGTTACCAAGTCTTTAAACTCACCACGAAGGCCACAAAATATATAGAGGTTGAAGTCTTCAAGAGAAAGGGGTCGACCAGCAGCAGCCAATTCATAAAATAATGACTTTGCGTGCTGCATATATTGAGCAACTAAGGCATCACCTTGCTAAAGATCTTGAAAAGAGCCATGAAGTTGCATGCTATAAGAATTCAATGGAGAAGCGAGCGCCTTCTCAAGAGTGTGCCAAACACAAGAAGAAGTATGACATTCTACCACAAGGTGCAGTACATCCATGGAGAGAGAGGAGAGTAATGCGCTTAAAATAAGCTAATCCTGTTGCTTCCAACAAAGAAAGGAGGGGTTGATTGTCGAAGAAGAACCATCAAAACTATCAGAAATATGAGAGGGAAGACACAATATTGAGCCATTGACAAAGCAAAAAACACCTTGACCAAAAAGATATGGCTTTATATGCATTCATCAATAAGGATAATTGGTGTGTGTAAGCTTCAATGAAACTACTTGTTGAGTGTTGGACAACGTAATGATAGAAGGAGTGGATTTCCCCATGATGTGAAGAGGGACGACAGAAACATAGGAGAAGGAACCATGGTGATGCTCTGCAAGTGAGGGCTGTTGTTGGTGTGAAAAAGAACCATCTGCAACAACTTCTAATTGGTTGGTCGGCTGGACTGTACTGCCAGTATGGTTGGGGGGGGGGCAGCAATAACTATAGAGTCCATAGGGAGAAGAAAGAGAGAGTTCTGATTGCAGAAAACTCTGATACCAAGTTGAGAATAATTAGGAGGCTTAACCTATTGGTTAGTCAATATTTTCAATAAATATATGTAGCGCAATATACAGTAGTAATGGTGAAGATTACAATATAAGAATATGTCTATAATATTTCGTATATAAGTACATTCTATAATAATAAAAATGAAGAACAAATTAATTATGAGTTTTTACAAATTTTAAGTTCAAAGAACTATTATGTTGGGCGATTCTTCAAAAAGATATTGTAATCACATCATCATCATCGAAATTTTATATAAAAGCTAGTGCCAAAAATACTTGGCTAACTAGAAAAAGAAAAGTTATGTTTGTGTATATAAAAAGAGAGAAGAAGGAATAATAATAAAAAAAGCTCTATACCAAATTGAAAAACTTAAATAGTGAGACTTTTAAAAATCTAGTTTGGCCATTAGAAGATGCCTTTGGGGCCCCTGTATAGATCCAGACCTGTATAAAAAAAATTCTTGTTTATAGACCTTAACCAAAGAGCTAATTTCTAAAGTATAAGATGAAAAACACTATTTCGTTTTGGATATTTGTTCTAAAACACCATGTTATTTCTAGTCACCAAGATCCCTCAAATAATCAAATAAGACAATGATGAAATTGCTTGTTTTTGAAAATTCCCTATCTCTAAATGATCTCACTACTACCAGACATGATCAATTGAATTTGGCATGCACCACTCGATCCTAAGCCAATCATAGTTTCCATGGCTCCAAACAATGTAGGAACAAATGATTGGAGGATTCTGTTTTATAGTCACAAAATGGACAAGTCATTTGTTGATGGGATATGATATGTTTAGAGGCTAAGAACTCCCTGGCACATAATTTTTCATGCATCAATTGCCAAAGAAAAGCTTGAATCTTAGGATATACTAGACCTTTTCATAGTAATGAAGAGATCGAAAACACACCTGGGAATAGTCTCTTGCAAATGGTGATACATTTAAATTTAACTGTGTAATTACCTATTGTGTCAAAATTCCAACACCGTCTATTTATTTGATCATACAATAAGACAACTTTTGAGTATATAGATGAAAGAATGTGTAGAGGTTGTAGTTCTGTAACTCTCAACTTTCTTTGCCACTGTAAGTTCAATCTTGGTGTCATAAGTAGATTTTTTACCCTCCATTTCTTACTTTTTAAAAAAAAAAACCCAAAAAACAGCAAAAACAACAAAAAATACAAACAATTTATTTTTGATGTATTTGTGTTGTTTTTGGCATTTTCAATGTCTCTTCAAAATAATTTAAAATTCAAAAATCTACTTTTGATGTGTTTGACATATTACGCACTCATTTCAAAGTCATTAATTTATTTTTATCATTGATCAGTCGTCTTTAACATTGCCCTTTTCAAAAAAAAAAAAAAACAAAAAATTTGAATTGTGCAAGGCAAATTCCAAAGGTTAACTTAGAAACTAATATCTAGTAGTACTACTTGAGTATTTGGTTGTTAAGGAACAAAATTGTTTTTGATGAGCGAACTATAAGTTTGTTTAATTGTTTTTCTACCATCCTTCATCGAGTTGTTATTTAGTTGCATACTCTGGATTCAAACTTCACTTATACAAGAAATGACCTTTTAAGATCTTCTAATGGTATCATATTGTGGTGTAATAAGAAATTTTAGGTAGTCTCTTTATTTTTGTTGTAGTAGATTTCCTCCCCTAAGTCTGTTCCTTTTTTTTTTGTTATATCCTTGTATTTTGCTTTGGCTATTGGCTTTATGATCTTTTCAATATATTCTCGATGATTATTCAAAAAAAATATATATATTTGGAAAAGAAGACAAAAAGTAAAGAAAAAAAAAGAGAGATCAAAGTGATTTTGGGTTATTTGTTCATTAAGTTTGCTTGGATAGTGAATGATTTTTTAAAAAAATTATTTTACCTAAAATAATGAAGAATTCTCACGCAAAAAGAGAGGGAAATTTTAGGGGCGCATTAGCCAATAAAGAGAATACGTTAGAGGCTCCCTTAACAATAAAAAAGCCAAGTAAAGAGTCGCCGCTTAAAAGAACAAAAAAAAACTCTCAGCACACACCGACAACCTTTTTTCCCTCACTCAACAACCAGCCTCAACCACCCTGAGCAACTTTCTTTCCCAAACCCTCAACACCAGCAGCAGTAACGAGTTCTTCCTCCCGACAACGACTCTCTCTTCCTCTCAGCCAAAACAATCTCTACAGCAGCCCGACCATGCTCCATCAAAACACTCTGGCTTGTGACCAGTGATCTCCCTCTCAATAGAACAACCCAGTAACTAGACTCACCGCATCTTCGTCCACCAGTGGCGACAACAACTGCCAATAAAGGAGAAACAAAATAGAGAGAGAGGAGTAAGAGATGAAATTTGAAGTGGTTAGATCTATCTCCTAAGAACTCTATTTGCCTCACCACTAATCAAAGTAGAAAGAGTAGTTAATGATCTACTAGATCCAGTGGGTCTCAGTCCGTTAAGATCACCAAAGGGTGACTGCTAGCACCGCCAGCCATGGACATGCGTGAGCTGTACACACTGAAGCAACTATGCTCAGATCTAGTGACCTCCAGTTGGTTTCAAACACCTTTGTAGGTAAATTTATAACCTCAAATTATTTTTTTGGATAAATTGATATAATGTTGTAAAAATTAAAACAATGTTTATTTTTATATATAAATTTTGGATTGTTTAGACATTATGTAATTTGAATTCATATATATTTTTAGTTTGATAATTTGTGTTGAACTAAAAGTTTATTTTTTACGTTGTGATTCTTTTCTAAACATTAAATATCGTTGTGTGAATTATGCTTGGGTTTGTATTAATTTATTAGAATTAACATGAAATTTGAACAAATTTCATAAAAATAAAATTCATGTGGATTCTTTTTTGTATCCCTTAGTTTTGAGTAGATGAACGAAATTTATTTAATTATCAAATATACAACTCTTTGCATATCAAACTCAACAATTTTAGCTTGTCTCAACAAAGTTGAAAATGAGTTGCCATAGTATAAAAATTAAAAGTGTGTACTTTGAAAAGTTATAAAATAATCTCATACAAACAAGATATAAACAACGGTATGACTATTGGCATGCCAAGAAAAAAGAACAAAAAAATGGAAATGAAGAGAAAAAATTCCCTCATTTAATCTAAGACCAAAATATTAATATTGGTTTGGTCTTAACATGGGATTAGTTACTTGATCATAATATTGAAAATTTAACATTGTTAGAGAAGTAAATAAATTATATATTGGGAGTTTCACCTAATAATTTAAATCATTAGATTGAAATAAATCTTTTACGAACATCAAAATTGTATATTTAAACTAGAGAGAATGTGAATAAAGAAATTCAAACTCATAACTATTTAGATACAATATCATATAATTATTTCAACTTAAAATTAAAAATTTAGCTCAATTTTTTATCCTTGAGCATTTCCATTGCTAGTTTGAGCAAACTAGAATATAAGAATTTATGCTAAGAAGCTTGAAGAATTTTGATTAGGGTTAGAGATTGAGATA
>Ga0325404_1002750_pt1 | contig 18790 bp, 11 predicted proteins | sample PopdelMetagenome_18_FD_205664 | JGI IMG/M metagenome (GOLD analysis project Ga0325404, IMG submission 205664) | Populus deltoides microbial communities from Bellville, Georgia, United States - Xylem-Control-R1 | ecosystem: Host-associated > Plants > Phyllosphere > Stem > Wood/Secondary xylem... | reverse complement strand
TTTCCATTGGCCTGGCTCGTTAAAAAACAAAAAACATAAAAAAAAAAAAAAAAAAAAAAGAGTTTCAAGCCATGTATATGGTTTTTTGAGAGCTCATCTGGTCAAATGCATTAATCATCTTGAAGAAGAATGAAATCATCATATTAAAAAAAAAAACTTATATAATTTGGGCATTTTTAAGAGCTCCATGAATCACATAAAGCAATCTTATTATAATAAGATTGCTTGAAACATTAACAAAAAATATATATTTTATAACATATAAAACATTAATAAAAAATAATGAAGTGATTAAAGTACATGATTTTAGAAAGAAATACGAAGTTACAAGTTATGTTTTTTTTTTAATTGATTTTTGGAGTGATTTAATTTTTTTTTAGTGATTTTGTGGTGTTTGGATTTATTAGGTAATTTATACAGGGCTTTATGAGTTTTTAATGTATTTTTAGATAAAAATAACTAAAATTTTGATTTTTAAAGCAAAAATCTCTTTTTCTAATTTTTTAACTACTGTAACGATAGCTGAATTCTAGATAGCAGCCCAATAAACAATAAATTCTCGACATTATATAAAAGCGAGTATAGGCAAAAACAAATAAATAAGTAAATCCTAAGCAAACTTAAGTTTTTTGTATTAAGTACAAGCACATTGATATGATAATTTTTTTAATTTAAATTTAAGAGTTTTTAAGAAAACATTAATTAACTTACCTTAAAAAAAAGTGTCCGAAAATCAAAGTTTCAACCTTTGTCCACACTAAAAACTGCAAAAAAGAGCCCCTATTGTTCCATGTATTAACGAACTTGAACAATGATTGATCCATCGTATTAAATATATATAAATATAAATATAAATATAAATATAATATTCTAGCCATTTTCAAGAGCCCCGTGAAGCTCATAATCATTTCTCAACTGCCCTGCGACCTCTCAACCAATGTTACTAAAAATGACTTATGACAATGACTGGATTAAGCTACAAAAACAGAGTTGTTGGTTAAACCAATAGATTACTAACTGACCATAGTTTTGTCGAAAACTAGTGATCTAAATAATATAATCTGATATCAATTGAATTGTTTGTAAATCACTGATTATGTTATTATTAAAAAAAAGTTTAATATAGAAATGTAGAAATTAAATGAATATATTAATTGCATTTCTAGAATCTAGAGGATAGAATGTATAATTCTTAACATGAATAAGCATGCTTGAATAAATTGAATAAACAATATTTAATTAAATTATTAAGAACACTTACTTGTTAAAGTATATACAATTTGATTTAGATGAAGATATGTTATTGTTAATAATTAATCATTTATCTTTAATGTTTTATAACTAATCTCATGGCACAAATAAAATGATTAAAATTAATCTTATAAGATTCCAACAACAATGCCTTGATTAGTTGCACTACTAATCAAGCTCCATAAACTCTAGGTAATATTATTCAAAATTTATCTACAATATAACAGAGCCTAAACTTCAAAGTAGAAGAGAAAACAAAGGAAAAACTAAAGTATAAACTGGAGAAAAGTAATATGAAAACTTCAATTACTAGAATTCATTTATGTCATTTGTCTATCTTAATTACTCGTCATAAAAAAAACTAGCCTGACAATTTTTTGCTTTAATATAATGTTTTTTGTATTTAAATAAATGAAAAATCAGTTTAAGGAAGAAGACTATGTAAAATTGTTTATTTATGATCTAGAAAAAAAGTATTTATGGACCTAAAATTATTCATGTGTTGGTCGAAAAATAATCTTTATGAGTCTAAAAATTATTTGAGAAAAAACTTATAATTCAAGGCTTAAGCCCAATCAAACTTGTTTAACCTTAAAGTCCATTTCACTTAAGATATCTTTAAAACTTGAAAGCTCATTTTTTATTACTATTTTTTATGAAAAATACTATATTTTTTATGATAAGAAAATACTGTATTTCTTATGATAAATAAAAGGTTTTAGTTTAACAAATATATCATTCAAGGGTTATTTGAGATTAGTTTATCATTCATTTATAATTTTTAATTATGTTAAAGAACTTTTGTTGGAGAATAATTTTTAATAAAAAGACCTCACTTTTAATTTGACATTAAGTTTTTTCATTAACCACATTTATAAATGATAAACCTATTTTTAATGGGCTTAAAAACTCTTATGACCCTCCTTCCTTGGGCATGCTCAAGGGCATGAGCATGCCCTGAGTGGAGGCTTGACAATGTGCCAAGTCGCAAGCACGCTAGGCTCAGTAGCATGTCAAGCTCTGGTACACCCAAGGGAATGACAATCCTCTTTGTAGTGTGTCAAGCATCGAGCACATTTGGTCTAGTACTAGCCAGACCTAGACATAATTGGGTTTGGTAGTGTATCAATCCCTAACATGCTATGTCTGGCATCAGCCATACCCAAACACTTGGCTAGACTCAGTAGTATGCCAAGCTCATGGCACACTTAAGAGATTGATCATACTTCTTTGGGCATGCCTTAAGGAATGATCATCCTCCCTGGACATGCCCAAGGGAATGAGGTAATGTGGGTTTGGAATACATGTCAGACTCAAGACACTTGGACTTGACAGTCAACCATGCCCAAAACTACATGGTTCTGACAAACATGTAAGATGCAAGGTACTTAGACTTAACAATTAGCCAAGTCTAAGGTAACGACCATTCTTTGTTGGGCATGGCCAAAGGAACAATCATCCTCCCTTGGCACGTCTAAGAGAATAAGGTAATGTGGATTTGGAAAACATGTCAGATCTAAGGCACTTACAGAATGTTTGGGAACGTTTCCCAAAAAATTCAAATTTTTTTTACTAAAAATTAATTTTTTTTGTATGTTTTGGATCGTTTTAATGCGCTGATCTTAAAAATAATTTTTAAAAATAAAAAAAAAACATCATTTTGATGCATTTCAGCACAAAAAGCACTTTGAAAAGCAACTGCAACCACACTCTCAAACGGTCCCAGACTTGGCAATAAGTCAAGTCCAAGATAACGACCATCTTCCCTTGGCACGCCCAAAGGAATGACCACCCCTATTGGATCTAACCTCGAGGAAGAACTCAGCCTCCATGGACTTACTTACATTTGAGGTCTTAGACCTTAATCTCCCTACACCTTTTAAGTATATAAAAGTACTCCAAGAACCCACCATATTCTCATCAAACACTAATATAGATGTAATAGATATTTATCCCTTATTAAATGCTATCAGTGTAAGATTACTCCTTTTAGATGTATAAAAGTTCTCCAATGACCCACCATATTCCCATCAAACATTAATATAGATGTAAGGGATATTTATCTCACATTAAACACTATCAAGGTAAGATTACACTTCAAACTCTTCTCTTCACAAAAAAGACTAGACTCATGAACTATAAATACACCATGAGACAAATGAAACCTTCAGAACAAAGATTCACAATCTTCATTCCCTCCTACATATATATTTCCAAAACATCTCTTTCTATAATATTCTTGTATTTTTTTCTCTTTAAAAAGATACTTATTTAAGTATCGGAAAATCTCCACCTCCACCTTGGTTTACCAAGCAGGTACTAGCCACAAGTGACCTTGGTTTACCAAGAACTAAGTATAAGTTATCAACTACCTTGGTTAGGGAGAATATATGAGATTGCTAAAACCAATTGATTAACTGATTATTCAACCCAGGAGTCCTATTCCTAGGCTGATTGAATTTTTAGGACTTCATCAATAAATAAATCAATTAATGATATATATATATATATATATATATATATATATATATATATATATATATATAACAAAAGGTAAAACATAAATGGTAGAATACTAGGTTTGAATCTTATAGATTACAATTTTTTATTATTTGTTTTTTTAAAAAAAAAACCAAGACAGTACTTTACTTTACTGGTCCAATTGTTCTCATTTCTCAGGTCTAATAATATCCTTTGGAAATCCGATTCATAAAATCAATTAGGATAGGTCAAATAGTCAGATAATCAAATTTTTGACTAGCTTGAATTGAGTTTAATAATAATCATCCTCCCAACAGCATTAATATTACCACGTGAGACAGTTAAGAATAATTATGAGGCTTAATCCAACATTTCATATATATATATATATATATATATATACTGGGTAATGTACAAAGTAATGGTGGAGATTACAACATAAGAGTATACCTATAATATTTTTAATTTATGTACATTCTATAATATGCCCCCTCAAGCTGAGGGTAGAGAATCAATCCAAAGCTTGAAACGAAAAGCAATAAACGAAACAGTAGGAAGTGGCCTAGTAATGACATCAGCAAGTTGATAATGAGAGGAAATAAAAATAATCAACCTCAACATGTTTTGTGCGAGCATAAAAAACATGATTTGCAAATAAATAAGTGGCACCAAGGTTATCACATCAAATGATAGGAGTAGAAACAGACAGAATCTGAAGACCTATTAATAAATACTAAAGCCAGATAGCCTCAACAGTGCCATCGGCTAACCTTTTTACTCAGCTTTAGTAGAGGAGTGAGCAACTGTACGTTGCTTACCTGATTTCCATGAAATTGGCGTCTAACTAAAGAATGCAAGATAACCACTCATAGATTTTCTATCATCATTACTACCTGCCTAATTTGCATATGTAAATCCATGTAATGCAAATGAAGAACTACAAGTAATATATAGGCCACATGTTAGCATACCCTTAAGATAATGTAAAATGCATTTAACGGCAACCCAATAAGAATTTGTAAGAGCATGCATAAACTTACAAACTCTATTAACAACAAAGGAAATAAATGGTCTCGTAAATGTGAGATATTAAAGAGCACCTATAATTTGATGAAAGCGTGTAGCATTAGAAAACAAAGGATTAGGCAATATGATAGTTTTACATGTAGAGATAGGAGTATCAACAAGTTTGCAAGATGTTATACCAGCCCAAGTGAGGATGTTAAATGTATATTTATATTGTCATTGTATAAGACCCATACCAGTAGACTGAACCTCAGTACCAAAAAATAATGAACAGTACCCAAGTCACGAAGCTTAAATTTTGAGCTTAGTAACTAGATAAGGCGTTGAAGCAGAAGAGAGTTGCTACTCGTAAGCAGAATATTATCAACATAGACCAAAAGATAACAAATATCAGTACCAATAAAGAAGATAAACAATGAGGTATCCACCTTAGAGGTGGGAAAACCAACTAATAGCAGAAAGTTATTCAGACGAGTGTACCAAGCCCACGGAGCCTGTTTTAAACCATATAGAGACTTATATAATCTACACTCATGAGAGGGAAGAGCCGAATCAACAAAACCTGAAGGTTGTTTCATGTAGACATCTTTGTTAAGTCATTGAGAAAAACATTATGAATATCAAGATGATGAATTTTCCAATCACATGACACCGCAATGAGAAAGACTAATCAGACGGTCGCCTGTTTGATAACAGGACTAAAGGTTTCAGAGTAATTAATACCTTTTTGCTAAGTGAAACCTTTAGCAACTAGACACGTCTTATACCTCTCAATGCTGCCATGAACTCTGCGTTTAATCCTGTACACCCACTGACTACCAACAACATTCATCGAAGGGTGAAACGACACCAAGGTCCAAGTTATGTTAGCGTGTAAGGCCTAAATTTTCTCGTGCACTATGTCACGCCTCATACCTATTAGAATCATTAAAAACAAGTGGCTCATGAGTATGAGGAGAAACTACCTGACTAAAAGAGGCAGTGGTAGTCGTTGTGGATAGTGTTGTCTTGGGTTGTCTAAAATAGAGGACCATGTGATGTTGATAAGCGACTGGTGTAAAGAATAAGAGCATGTACTTGAAGTTGCTTGAGAGGATACGAGGAGAGGTCTACACAAAGCTGCAGTCCGGCTGGAGAATCGATGGAGGGACTGGTCTACACAGCAAACACTGGTGAATTTGCTGCAGAATTGGGTTGTTCTGCAGTGGCAAACCTGAAAGATGAACATTTGTCGATGGAGAATATGTTCCTGCATAATGATCATAGAAAAACAAGTAAATGGTAACAATATGGTAGGGTTGGACGATGATGAGGTGGTTGCAGAATCTGTGGGCAAATGGGGGGTCTGTTGGGGTACGGCAAAGGGCAGAATAGGGGTGTTGTTTGGGCAATTTTGTGAAGTGGTAGGCTGAAAGAGTTAGGGAGGATTCAAGGGTGGGAGGCATGTAGGTTGTGTTGAGGTTATTGGTGAATGTTTTATATGTTTAGAATTCACAAAATGAAAAACATTTTCATGAAAACAAATATGGCAGGAGACATAAATACGATGAGATGCTAAATCAAGACAACGACAACTAATATAGGATGAGCTATATCATAAAAACACACATAGAGAAGAACAAAAATCCAATTTGTGAGCATGGTATGGACACAAAAAAGAAAAACAAAGACACCCAAAAATACACACAAAATTATAATCAGGAGTACGATGAAACAGACACTCAAACGAAGATGTATTTTGGAAAACAACAGTAGACATGCGATTAATAAGATATACCGATGATTCAAAAGCATAGTTTTCAAATCATAATGGTGCATTGTATTGACCTAAAAGAATGAGGCCAGTTTCGACAATATACCGATGACGACGCTCAACGATGCTTTTTTGTTCATGAGTATGAGGACAGATTAACCGATGATGAATACCAATGGTCTAAGAGAAATTATTTGACTTATGATATTCACCACCCCAATCAGTTTGAACAGATTTAATTTTAAATGAAAATTGACGATCAACAAGTATTTGAAAACAATGAAAGATGGAAAACACATAAGATTTAGAAACAAGCGGATAATACCATATATGTTTGGTATATGCATCGATAAATATAACAAATTAATGGAAGCCATCAGAAGAAAACATAGGGGCAGGACCTCAAACATCACTAAATATTAAATCAAATGGGACAGTAGTTTTATGACTCGTAGGTCACAACGACAAACGCGACGACTTGCCTAATTAACAAGTTTGACACAAAGCAAGAGAACGTCTAGAAGTACATCCGATTTTATTGCCAAAAACTAAAAAAATTAACATACAAGGGGTTGGATAACCCAAACGACGATGTCACAAGTCGGCAGTTGCGAAGATGCAAGGAAACCAAAAAGCTTGAGGAATTGACATGGAAAAAGACTAAGAGAGGACATAAAGACCATCATTACTCTGACCGGAAAAGAGAACTTTCTTGGTGATGAGATCCTTGACATTAAACATAGAAGCATGAAATTCAAAATAAACATGATTATCACGACAGAATTTCTGAACAGATAACAACGGTTTGGTAATATAAAGCACATGAAGAACATTAGATAATGTAAAAATGTGCTTTGGAAAACGTAATATAGTATGTCCAATTTGTGATATATCAAGACTCTTACCGTCACCAACATGCAAATGATCACTACCAAGATAGGTTACAAAATCGATCAGAGTTGCAAGATCATGTGTGACGTATTGATTTGCGCCGGTATCGGGGAACTAAGTTGCAGCAGAAACATTCCCAACAGCAAGTGAGCAGAGGGTTGCTGGGTACTGCTGCGAAACTGGGAACAATAGAGAGTTGTGTGACCAAAATTGGAGCATAATTGGCAGCGGACATGCTGCTATCCAGACCACTGGCCAACCCCTGTGTTATGCTTGTTCTGCTTCCAATTGTTTGGCCTCCAGTCGGCGGTAGATTGGCTCCTGTTCTGGTGATTGTAGCAATTGTTGTTGGGACACCAGTTGCCATAAGAACACCCCTTGTTACGGCTGAAATTTAAGTTGTGATGAGACATAACAAGATGAGCAGAGGGGTGTTGTGTTTGCAGCAATGGTGGTTGCGACAGCAAAGATGAAGACAACACAGAGGGGGTGACATCATGGAATGAAGGGAGTTCTTATACAGAAATTCATGGGTAAGAAGGTGGTTGTGAAGATCATCATACGACAGCAGTTCTGTCTTGGTTATAAAACTTGTTACCAAGTGTTTGAACTCACGACGAAGGCCATGAAACATATATAGATTGAAGTCTTCAAGGGACATGGGGTAACCAGCAGCAGCTAATTCGTCATATAACGATTTGGCTTGCTGCATGTATATACTAACCAATGAGTCACCTTGCCGAAGATTTTGAAAGGAACCATAGAGTTGTATGATGCAAGAATTAAACGGAGACGCAAGAGCTTTCTCAAGAGTGTGACAAACACATTGTGAGGTATGACAATCTACCACGAGATGCAACATATTTACGGAGAAAGAGGAGAGTAATACACTCAAAATAAGTTGATCATGTTGCTTCTAACGAAGAAAAAAGGGTTGATTATAGAGGAAGAACCAGCAGAACTGTCAGAAACATGAGATGAAGGACACGACACTGAGCCATCAACAAAGTGAAAAACACCTTGACTAAGGAGATAGGGCTTTATTTGCATTCATCAATAGAGATAATTTATGTTTATAAGTTTCAATGAAACAACTTGGTGGGTGTTTGATAGAGCAACGACAGCTGCAGTTTGTGTTCTCATAATATGCAGAGGAACGACATAAACTTGCAAGAAGTCGTCATTGACGTGTTCTGCAAGTGAAGGCTATTGTTGTGGAGTAAGGACACCACCGACAACAGCTTGTAGATGGCTGGCCGGCTGGGCTGCATTATCGGTGGTGAGGGAGAAATCGGCGTCAGCAGCAGTAGAGTCCATTTAGAAGAGAAAAGGAGATGGTCGGTTGCAAGGGGGAGAGGGAGAGGGAGAGAAGAATTCTAGCGGTAGAAGGTTCTAATACCAAGTTGAGAATAATTAGGAGGTTTAACTTATTGGTTAGACAACTTTTATATATGTATGTGTGTGTGTATAGGACAATGTATAATAGTAATGATGGCGATTACAACATAAAAGTATATCTATAATATTTTTTATAAAGGTATGTTCTATAATTAAGACCATATGTTTAATCTTTAATAAAATCAGATTTTGTAAGATAATAAATAAATAAACAAAATGAGATCTTGTTTGTCTCCGTGGATCAGTATCCTTTTAGGGATTTAAACGAATCTTATCGTCTTGCCATACGCGACGTCAAACTTGAAGAAATGTGGATTCCTCATAATAAATAGTAAACATACATTCAATTAATCTGGACATTCTTAAGAGCTACATGGATCATGTGGAGGGTGAGCCTCCTGTGTCCCGAACATTAAAGCAATGGCATATAATTATGTCGAAGATTGATTGGATTAATTCTCGGATTTTCTCATAATCTAAGATTAAACGAGGTACGTAAGGCTTAAACTCGATTTAGTTCAGATATTATATGATTCTGTTTTGACTGCTAGAGCTGAACCAGGTACAAACAAGTCTCGATCCCTTACCAAAACTAGCGTTGTCTTTCCATTGGAATCTCCATAATCTGCACCCAGTTCATGGGATCCAATGAACTTATTATCTAATCATTATAATCAAGTCGACTTGTCTCCTCAGATTATATGAACCATCGAAATTGTGGTATCTTTTGACTTACGGATACCCTTTTGTTATCTGATTATTTGTTCGTATTAATTTTGGGAGGGAAGAGGGGCTGGGATTTTTGCAGAAAGGAACTTTAAGTCTAGACAGTGAAGATGCTTCACACGCTATAAAAGCTAGGGAAAAAAAGATGGTCCAACAACAGTAGACAAGTGTGCGCTTGCTTTGATTTTTAAACAATTGGGTAGCTAGGAAAGTCAGATTTTCTTGTATCTTAGGAAATTAACAAATCCAAAATTCATGATTGTTGTTGGAGCTTTTGGACAATATATACAGAGTTGAGAGTTGAAATATCTGGTAGCAAAAAGAGAGTGAAAAAAGAACATTGGAAAATACTTTCTTTTCCTTTACACGTGAGTTGCCCTCTTCCCTTTTCCCTCTTTTTTTTTTTTTTTTTTTTCATGCTGATCTATTAAAGTTGGATACATGTGACTTTATTGTAGCAAGCAATATGAGACTTTGCAAGTGCCTGGTTATGAAAGTGGAGCTTTTGTGCCTTGCATCCTTCAATCTTTTTCAGGTAAATTACTAAAACTTCCCTGAAGTTTGGTCTGATCTACATTCGTTTTCAGCCATTAGGGAGGAATTAGTAACTAAATATTGAGGAGGCTAAACATTAGGGAGGAATTAGTAACTAAATAGGAAATTTATGTGTAGGTATTTTAGCCATTTTATTCTAAGTGAATGACTCATAAAATTAGTGACCTGATGGTTAGGGATGAAAATGATTGATTTAGAAAAGATAGGGAAGTTAAGGTTTAACCCATTAATTAATATTTGGAGCTGCATTTAAACCACAAGTTTATAAATTTTTAAAATTTTATTTTTGTTTTAAATAATTTTTTTAGTGTTTAGAACGTTTTAATGGGTCGATATCAAAAAAAAAATATTTAAGAAAAAACACTCTTTACTGTCAGTGAACTAAACACCCTCAAGCCTGACGGAGGTTTTGGCAATCTACCCATTTATTTCCAACAAAACATGGCATGTGAGTTTGAACGAGGAAGAAACAGGGAAGATTAAAGAAAAAACCAAAGCTGACGGCAAATCCTTTTCTAGTTTTTGAAGTCCACGGTTTGGGATTTTAAAGAATGATGAACACATAGTAGAATTCAGAAAATAGAGCTAGTGCATGCCAAAAGTATCATTGAAGTTTTTGCATCAATCCAATCCAAGTTTTTTTTCATTTTCTTTCCACTAGCTTTTGCCTCCTTTTTCCCCTATGACACGAATGGATTGGATAGATTGTGGCAGACATCAAGAAGCCCACACGAAGTGGCATTCAAGATTTTCATAAGAAAAAAGGGAGGAAGAAGATGAGATTCCTAGCAAAGTCAACATAGAAGAATTCCTTAGTGGATTCTCCCACTGGAATTGCATTTCTTTTACGATTTTGGATTGCATTTAGAATCAAACGTTCAATTATATACTTTTGAATAAAAATTGAGAAGAATATATTAGATTAGCATTTGTAACTTCATAGGTAAGAGACGCGCAATTCTGTAGATTCTTGCAATCCACCGATGAAAGTTTATTTCTATCACAAACTTCGACCACAAAGTGATTAATGCTGACGCACCATTGTATTTTATATATACATGCGCGTGCGCGTAAATATGATAGCGGTTGTTTTTTAAAATATTTTTTTGTTAAGAAATACATTACAATAATATTTTTTTTAATTTTTAAAAATTCAATTTTAACATCAATATATCAGAATAATCTAGAAATATATATATAAAAATAAATTTTAGTAAACCTCCCAGCTTGAACTGGAATCACGAGAGCTAAGATTATGTTTGAGAACGTGGTGCAAACAACATTCCCTCAAATTTTGATTTATTTTTGTTTAAATTGAATTTTTTTATATTTTTATATCATTTTGATATAATAATATCAAAATTTATTTTTTAAAAATAAAATATTTTATTTTAATATATTTTTAAATAAAAAATATTTAAAACACCGTTACTACAATCCCAATACACCCCAAGTCACCAGGGTTGCATACTATTTAATTTCTTATGCATTGCGATAGCAAGTTCAAAAGAAAAGAAGATGATGATTAAATCTGCGCAGCCCAGCCCAGTCCAAGAATACTGTCTAGTCTACACTCTTGAAAATGTGATTAAATCTGCCAATCCAATTATTCATTTAAACTCTTGTTAATTTTGCAGGCGAAACTTGAGGTAGAATGAACTTAGCCTGCAGTAGAACAGCCCAATCCAGAATTCTGTCTTGACCCAAGAAACCATGAATCACCAGATAACAGTATAAGAGGCATTGAAAAAAAAGCTCGAGATCACTAGTTACAATGGACTGACGATATTGTATGGGTGTTGGGAAAAAAAGAAGAAGTGAAACATCATGAAAGCAGAGAAAAAGGTTCACTTTGACACCGAAAAGCCATTAGAAATCTTAAAAAATTAAAATATTTAGGGCTCCAATACTATTATAGAATACAAGAATGAATAAAAACAATATCTCATATAAAAAAAATTGTGAAGGTCTCATATTTATAGCTATCAAACCTATGCTTAAAAGATAAATAAATACAAATCTTAAATTTCATAAATCACCTACAATTAATATAAGATTACAATAGCGAATATGAAAACTAAATATAATCTAATATTATTTAAGAAACAAAGGATAGTCAAATTGAATCAAATGGATAAGGGGAAGGGAGGTGAAAAAAAAAATACAAAATTCCACAAAAAATTAGGATACAAAATTTTTTGTTTGATATTTATTACGTTTTATATATAAGGAACAAAGGATAGTCAAATTGAATCAAATGGATAAGGGGAAGGGAGGTGAAAAAAAAATCCCGAACAAGATATATTATAAAAATTGATTTTTAACTCTGCTGAGTTATTAATGAAAAACAATATAATTCAAACTTTTTTTTATTATTAACTTAAAACAAAAATAATAAGAACCAACAAACATCACCAAATGATCCATTACAAGTGTTAATTGAGTAATTACAAGGTCAAAAAAAAAAAAGACACTTAATGGGCATATTCAGGATATTTGGGCCAAGTCAAGGTTCAAGACTTCAACAAGAAATGATCAGGCTTTAACTAATGTGATCCATGCAAAAAAAAAAATAGATACTTTATTAGGCTAGAACATGCGGCAAAGCTTGGAAGCGAAGGGGTAGGCAAAAATCATTATTTCCATATATTTCCTACAAGGTAAGGATTTCTTATTGGAAATGGAAATTAAAGGCACTAAACACAATTCTTCCTTATGAGTTATTAATTCCCTACAAATTCAGTAAATTTAACAACATTAGAGTTGACAACTTTAGTAATATTTGAATTCCTATTTTTGCAAGGAAACAAAGTTGGTAGCTTGGATTGTTTTGCTAGGAATCTTTAATTTTAAAGGATACTAAGTTGGCAACATTATTTTCTTTCTAAAGTCAGCAACTTGTGCAATTATATTACAAGGGTTCGACAACTATTTTTGTTGCAACCCAATTATATGGAAGCCATGCAATTAAGTTAGAATTAGGTTTTTGTTATTTATTTTCTAAACTTTGAAGTATTTTTAATTGGGTTTTTTAATATGAGCCTATTAGTCCATTAAGGTATATTTTATTTTGTGAACTATAAACACCATTTTGAAAGGGAAAATAAGTCAAACTTGGTCATTCAGATTTAATATTGTGTGTATATTAGATTTTGCTCATACTCTTGTTTTTTCATTGAACTCTCTAGGATTTATCAAAGATTAATTGTTTTTGTGGTGTTCATCATTATACTTCAAGTTTCCTATTCTTTATAATTAAATGGTTGGGGTTTTTCACCCAATAACTTTGATTTCTTGGTTTAGGTAATCATTGGGTTGGGTTTTTATCAATTTTATTTTAGTTTTTTTTTCTATTTTATTTTTGGATTCTAGGTTTCTTACCCTTCGGTTTCATATCAATTGATATTAGAGCATGATTTTAAAATGAATTTTTATCTATCTGTATTTTAATTTTAATGTTATTTGTTTTGATTTTCATCCTTAAATTTGCAGCAACTATATATATAAAAAAGATAGATGAAATTTTATGTTATGATATATCTATTGTCGAACAAAATAAAAAAAGAAAGTAAAGAAAGTAGAAATCACATCAATTTAATTTTTGTTATAAATATAGAGTTTACACAATTTGAATTTAGATTTTTGAAAAATTGCAATTTGCTTTAGTTGGTCTTTGGTCAATGGGTGTTGTTTGCTTGAAAATAGATTTTGGGTTGTTGAAATGATAAAATTTTGATTCAGAATGTGAAAGAACATTACAAATCAGATTCTCCTGATTTGGTTTGTTATAATAATAGGTGATTTCAAATTATTTGTTGAGTTCACAGTAGTTTCAGGTTTAAAGATGAGTTTTATTTTTATAGTCATTTTTGTTTTCGTATTTGTTTTTGTTATTGGTTTCTTGATTGTCATGTATCTTGAAGTTTTTGGTTAGTTATTATGAACTAGATTTTTTTTATTGTTTTGATTAGTTTCCTAAAGAACTAAATATGAGAGCACAAGAGCTTAAAGGTGAAAAAGGGAGACTATTATCATGAAAAGCTAAAATCTGAGTGAAACACGAGTGGAGTGATATATTATTAAGTGTAAACCCATGAGGGAGTGTGTTAGGATTTTTTTTATATACTAACATAAATTTTAGATTTGAGGATGTCTTTCAAAGGTGGTGGGTCATCACCTAAAAAAGGAAAGTACGCTTTCTTTTCGTTATAGGTTATTCAAAAGTAGTTTGAGCTTATGAATATGGTGTTTAGTGATATAAAGGGTTGATTGGACATAAATGATGTTATGATTATAAGTTTTCAAAAAGTGTCGTCCATAGGGGTTTCTAATGTCAAAAAACTAAAAAGACGTGATACTGGATAAGTTGGTTGACAAGAATGAAAATGAAGAATCTAAAAAATCTAGCCATGTATCATTTAGCTAAAGAAACAAATTTTAACAACGAAGAAATCATAATGATGAAAGGTTTTGACAAGCTAAGAATTTCAGCCATTGAGGAGTAGGAATAGATATAGTTTCATGATGGCTTTGATAAAATCTAGGGAGCATTAAGATAAAAAGCTCAGCCTTTCAGGAAGGAATGACTCTGATGCATTTTCAAAATAGGAGAATAAGATGAATTTCATCTTCGATTGTCATAACTACTTAGAAGAGAAGGAGGTAAAACTTGTGGTTGAATTTACTAATTATGTTATTATTTGGTGGGATCAACTTGTTTTGAGTAAGAGGAGAAATCATGATAGACTTATTAATATATAGGATGAGATGAAAGAAATCATAAAGACGAGATTTGTCCCAATTCACTATTATCAAGAATTATATCAAAAGTTACAAAATCTAACTCAAAGTTTTAAGAGTGTAAAACACCATTATAACAAGATGAAAGTAGTTATAATTTAGGTGAATGTAGTGGAGGATAGAGAAACTATTATGGCTAGGTTTTTAAATGCTTTGAATTGTGAGATAGCAAATGTGGTGGAATTGCAGCACTATGTGGAGTTAGAAGACATGGTGCACATGGGTACAAAGGTGAAAAGGCAACTTAAGAGGAAATGTAGTCCACAACAAATCTAAAATTTAGGTTTTTTTTTCTTGAAAGCTAAATTATAAGAGAAAGGAGGTTGTCTAAACCAAGCCGATTACGGAATCTAAAACTAAACTATCTAAAGGCAAGAAAGAAGTCTACAATGATATTAGAGGTAAATCTGATACTCAAGTACCTTGTAATCATGATATTAAATATTTTTTATGTTTGGAAATATGTCACACAGCTTCTTAATGTCTAACAAAAAAGCTATGATCTTACATGATCATGGGGAGGTTGAAACCAAAAATAAAAGCAATGATGAGGAGATGTTGTCACTTGATGATGTTAGTGATAATGTGGAGTGTACAGATGAATTGTTTGTAATTAGATGAGCATTGAATATTTAAGTCAATGAGAATGATTTGAAGTAATAAAAGGAGAATACTTTTTATATGAGACGTCATATCAATAATGAGGTATGTAGTATAATTGTAAATGGTGGAAGTTGTGCTAATGTTATTAGTACCACACTTGTTAAGAAATTGAATTTCAATACTACAAAACATTATAAACCGTATAGCTTTAGTGGTTGGATGAATATGCAGAATCAAAGGTTAATAAGCAGGTTTTGGCTTTGTTTTTTATTGGGAGATATAATGATGAAGTTTTATGTGATGTCAGTCTTATGCATACAAGTCATTTGTTATTGGGGGGTCATGACAATTTGATAGGAATGTTATATATGATGAGTTTAAAAATAGGTATTCTTTTATAAAAAGTGGAAAATTCATCACTCTTTTACTATTGTCACCAAATCAGGTTTACGAGAACCAATTAAAATTAAAAAGTGAGAAAAAGGTCAATAGGAGTGAAGATTCAGAAAATACCATAAGCCATGAGAGAAAAGCAAATGTCATAAGCTTTGAGGAGAAAAGAAAGTAGGATTTGACTAAAAGAGAAAACAATAAAGAACTAGTGAAGTAGAAAGACAAATAGAGTTGAGAAAAAAAAATAAAAAAGACAAAGGATAGTGTTAAAGGAATAATAAAGAAGTATGAGATCTTTTATACAAGAAAAGGGTGTTATTGAAAATGTTTTTTATACTAACAATAGTATGCAAAATAGTGTTGTTTTTTTTTTTTTTTACAGGATTATAAGGATGTAATGTCCATTATGGTATTCCTAGTGGTGATTGGGTTTTGGTGCTTATGATAAAGGGAAGATTTCTAGTTCATAGGAGATCTAAGTTGCAGTTTAAAGGAGATGGTCCATTCCAAGTTATTGAATGAATCAACAATAATGCATATAAAATGGATCTTATAGTTGAGTATGATATTAATGTTACTTTTAATATTTACGATCTTTCTCTATTTGATGTAAGTGATGATTTAAGATTGAATCCTTTTGAGAAGAGAAGGAATGATGAGAACCAATAAGTATCATCAAATAATCCATTAGAAGTATCAAATGGGCTAATTACACTCAATGGGCTAATTTAGAATATTTTGGTCAAGTTAAGGCTCAAGACTACAACAAGGGATAATCAGGCTTTAAATAATGTGATTCATACAAAGGAATTACATCTTTTATTGGGCCTGAACATGCAACAAAACTTGGCAGTAAAGGTGGAGAGGCAACAATGATTGTTTCCTTATGTTTTTTGGATTTCCTACAAGGCAAGGATTCCTTATTGGAAAGGAAAATTTAAAGCCAGCAAACATAATTTTTCCTTATGAGTTGTGGATTCTATACAAAGTCGACAACTTTAATAGCATTGAAGTGAGCAACTTTGGCAGCATTGGAATTCTTATTTTTTAAAGGAAACAAATTCAAGAGTTTTGTTTTATAAGGAATCCTTGATTTTAAAGGATACCAAGTTGGCAACATTATTTTCTTTCCAAATTCAACAACAAATGCAATTATTTTATAAGGGTTCGGTAATTATGTTCTTTGCAAATGAATATGTGGCGGCCATACAATTAAGTTAGAACTAGTTTTTTGTTATTTATTTTATATACTTTGGAGAATTTTTAATTGGGTTTTAATGTTAGTCCATTAGTGTTTATTTTATTTTGTGAACTATAAATACCATTTTGAAAGGGAAAACAAGTCAGACGTGGTTCTTCAGAAATTATATTATGTGTGAGAGAGATTTTGCTCATACTCTTAGTTCTTCATTGAACTCTCTATGACTTATCAAAGATTAATTGTCTTTGAGGTGTTCATCCTTATACTTCTAGTTCTTGATTCTTTATAATCAAATGGTTAGGGTTTTTCTTCCAATAACTTTGGTTTTTTAGTTCAAGTAATCATTGGGTCCAGTTTTTATAAATTTGATTTTAGCTTTCTTGGATTGTTTATATCTTGTTTGTGGGTTTCAGGATCTTTACCCTCCGAGTTTGCATCAAGAAATAAATTAAAAATAAAATAAGTTACTTGAATTGATTTACAAAAATCATAGTAAATAGTCCAAAATATGTGAAAAGAGTTTTATTTTAATAGAGATCTTAAACCTCTTATTGCTCATTATTGGGATATATAATTAGTTTTTTTTAGTAAATTATAAACGAGTTTCTATAATTTTGTACAAAAAATTAAAAAGGCCATTTAGTTTTAAAAATAATTAATTAGCCTTTATTTTAAAAAATTTATATGTAACGCGATCATTTTTCTTTAAGAAATAGAAAGGAAAAAGAAACATATGTTATAGAAAGACTAATGAGAAAATACTATATTTTTTTGGGAAAAAAATTAAACATGGTCAAGAGTGGTCAAAAAATTAATTATTTATTTTTAATACTAAAGGGACTTTTCAATTTATTTTGCAAAGCTAAAAGGTTTAATTTATAATTTACTATATTTTTTTCTAGACAGGTGGCTCGTGCTTTGTCGCTGGCCATATTGATTTTTTTGTAACGTAAAAAAAGATATTTGAGTGTTGCTAGTGTGTTCTAATTAAGGTAAAAAAAAAAAAAAAACCTTGTTAATTCATTTATACAATATAAAAGGCAACAGCAATTAATTGATAGAATATTAATAGCAAAAGTGATAACGATAACCAAAAGAAAAAAGAACGATTGTCAAATAAAAAAAATAACAAAACTTAATTCCGAGATAACCTAACAAGGAAGGATAAAATTGATTAAAAAAAATGAAAAATGACAAAAAAAAGCCTCAAGTCAACCTGAGTTAGCATGTCAAATTCACAAACCAGGTAGTGAAGCTAGGCCAACTGTAATATCCCACATCAGCGGGTGAGGAGTTGGTAGCTGGCCTTATTAATAGTGCTGGGTGCTAGCTTGTCAAACGCGTTTTGAGCCATGCGTGGTCACTAAGAAAAAATCCGTAAGGGCTGTAAGGCCCAAAGTGAACAATATATGGTAAGTTGGGCCAAGCTGTTACATTTGGTATCGGAGCCGACCTCACTAGCTTCCGGTTGTGCCGATGGGGTCGTCGAGCTCCTTAAAGGGGGTGGATTGTAATATCCCACATCAACGGGTGAGGAGTTGGTAGCTGGCCTTATTAGTAGTGCTGGTTATTAACTTGTCAAACGCGTTTTGGGCCATGCGTGGTCACCAAGAACAAATCTGTGATGGCGGTAAGGCCCAAAGCGAACAATATCTGGCAGGTTGGGCCGAGCTGTTACACCAACCTTATAGAAAAAAATTTAAAAAATAATA
>Ga0325404_1002749_pt1 | contig 18794 bp, 14 predicted proteins | sample PopdelMetagenome_18_FD_205664 | JGI IMG/M metagenome (GOLD analysis project Ga0325404, IMG submission 205664) | Populus deltoides microbial communities from Bellville, Georgia, United States - Xylem-Control-R1 | ecosystem: Host-associated > Plants > Phyllosphere > Stem > Wood/Secondary xylem... | reverse complement strand
ATAAGAACATGATTATGATATAAGTTAACTAAGTATATGAAAGGAAATGAAAAAGCATAAACAAGAGATTAATATAACATGAAAGAAAACTTGAACATTACAAAGATATAAAGAAAGAAAGCAAGAACATGATCTTGATCTGAAAACTAAGATGATTAAATACATGACAAATATCTCCTTTTATAGGCTAAGATTCAGAACTATTGATTGGTGGACTAAGAAAATAGTTGGTGGCCAACCATTGATTTGGTGGCTGGTTTTTGACATTGTTGGCTGCTGGTTCTTGAAATTGTTGGCAGATTTTTGATATTGTTGGCTGGCCAAAACATCATTGCTAACATCAGAATTTGAGCCCTTTGTTTCATGAAAGCTGTGGGAAATTGTCTCAGATTTCCAACAAAAAAAACCAGAGCTTATTTGGACTTCTAGAACTCAAGATATGAGCTGAAAACCGAATAGTGTTTGAGCTGCAGGACAGGTTCCGACTTCTCTGTTGTTGCTATGATTTGAACTTGAAAAAGGCAGAATTGAGTCTTAGACCCCCATGAAAGTTTTAGGTCTATGTCTTATCTTTCCATCCATATAAAGTGGACCTAAATCCGAGTTCTACAACTCCAGTTATGATCAAATAATCGAATGGTGTTCCAGTTTGGAATTGAACCAGCATCTCTTCTCTTAGCCTAGTTCTCTTTTTGTCTCTTCACTTTCAATAGTTAATCACATTAATCAATCCTTTGAATTGTGAGATATACCTGCATTCAAAACAAGCATTTACCATAAATTAAAGATATATTATATTATCATACTTGTTATTATAAAACATGCTTTAGTTAGGGAATTTAACGATACTTTAGTGCAATACGATGATATAAAGCCTTAATGAGAATGCATTTTTAAGTACTAATCAGGCACCACTAACTTTCTAGGAATCAGTCCTAAAATTATAACTCATTAGTTGAAGGTGGACCTCGTTGTTCACCAAACCCATCAGAAAAAAAGGAATTTGGGGGTAAAAGACAGAAAGCAATAACACAAGAGGTAGATAAGTTCTTGATTGTTGGCTTTATTAGAGAAGTAATGTACCCTGCATGGTTAGTGAATGTACTAATGGTTAAGAAAAACAATGGCAACTGATGAATGTGTATGGACTTCACAGATTTAAACAAAGCTTACATAAAAGATTGTTATCCTCTACCCACGATTACTCATTTAGTTGACTTCACCACTAGTTTTGAATAACTAAGCTCATTGGATACCAATTTTGGATATCATCGAATCTTCATGCACCTAGATAATGAGGGAAAAAAAACTTTTATAATTGAAGGGTGACATTTTGTTATAGAGCCATGACATTCGAGCTCGAGAATGCTGGGGACACTAACTAACAGATGGTAAACAAAATATTCAAGAACCAACACATAATAATTATAGAGGGATATATTGATGAAATGCTAGTGAAAAGTGTCATAACCCAAATTTGAATTTTCAAAAAAATAAAAATATAAAAAAAACAATGAATGAAAACTAATTTGAGAATTGGGTCAAGATAACATAAATTGAAGGTTCAGTGACTGATAAGGAGGAAATTATAAATTTGGAGGTAAATCTGGCAAAACATTAAGAGAATTGATAAGTTTAGGGACTTAATTAAACTTTGAATTAGTTCAATTAATGCAATAAGGGCTTAATTAAAGAAATATCAAAGTTTAGGGTCAATTTAGGTCAAAATTGCAAGAAATTAAATTCCAAGAACCAAAGTGAATAGGTGCTAATACTATAGGGGGGTTAATTGATTTTTGTAGGGATAATTTTGAAAGAATTAAAAGTTGAGGAGCCAATTAAGAACTAGATGGGTTAAATTTGAAACCAAGGACTTTTGTAAATAACACTGAAATCTAGGGATCCAATTGCAATTGATCTAGGGGCGATATTAAAAAAAAAATGAAAGAATATTTCCATGAATAAGGGCCTAATTGCTAAATATTAGAACTTCAAGGGGCAAAATGAAGATGCCCATTGCAGTCGAAGAAACGACGTTGTTCTAAGAAGGATTGTTCATCCTCTTCCTTCTTGGAACAAAGGAACCCATCTGTAAAAGAGAAAAAAGAATGAAAAATGATGATGGCCTCTGGTATACCCATCAACACAACCAAAGTCATTTGATGTTTCTAGTCCTCCTTCACCCCACGACATGTCTCTGGTGTTCAAGTTAAAACCCATCACCAACAGTCCAATCATGGCAGGACTGTTGGTGTCTTCAATCCTTCAAACAAGAACAACTGCATTTATCTTCATCCTCAGGATCGTTATCCTATGAGAGAAGAGATAGTTGTCGATAGACAACTAGGAGTTTGGCCCTATAAAAGCCAAATGAAGGGCCAGAACAAAGGGACAAAAAAAAATAGAGAGAACATGAGAGAGGCAGAAAAGGAAGGAATCTAGAAAGCAAAAAAAAAAAAAACCAAAGCAGGGAGAAGAAAGACCAAAGACAAAACAAACAAAAAACAAAAACAAAGGTGAAAAAAGTAGCATTGGCCAGTTAGTGTACCATCGTCATCGACTTTGTCCCCACCAAACTAGAAAAGCTTTTCTTTCCCCCTTCTTGCAATTTTAATTACTATGGTATTGTTGCAAGCATGCATGAATAATTCACGCATGCTTGCTGCTATGGCCAGTTAGAGTGTGTTTGGTAAAACATATTCTTATGCCCTTTCTCTTTTTTTTTTACTCTTTTTTATTTTGATATCTAGCCAAATAGGCCTTTAAAGATATCAAAAAATTCTGAAAACATTTGGGACCCTCTAGGATTTATTTATGGGTCCTTCGCACTTTTTCGATGACTTTGACTTAGTATCAAATTGTAGATTTATATTGTAAAATGCAAATATAATATGCAATACATATGTCTTTTTTTTTTTCTCTTAAAAAAACCAAAAAAAATAATTTGTTTTGCTTTCAATTCAAACTTTACTTGTATTTTCACTAGCACTATAGTTAGGAACCTTTGTATTAACTAATGTCAAAATTAGAAATACTCATGGTATTATCAATAATGTCAGAGGTAAGAATATTGATACTAGAATTGGGGATTATTTTGATCTCCAATACTCATTGAAGCCAAAGTCCGCAATTCTATACTCCTTTTTTACTTAATATTTCCCAACGATAGAGTTGGAAATATTTATGGTTGAGTATTCACTGATATCAGAGTCAGAAATATTATACGAAGATGATAAAAAATAGAATAAAACAAACCCTTAGCAATTTAAGACAAAACCAGCAATGCAATCTTCCTCAAGTAGGATATTTTAAGGGTAATAGTATCTTATCTTCTCTTTTACGTAACTAGTCCCGTACCATAAAATTTTTGTTAACTAGTTAAGGTTTCTAGTGATCATAATACTAGGTGGCAACTTCTCAAACCAGACCTTTTTTCCCTTTAAGAATAAGATGCCAAATATCTATTCTTTTTCATATAAATTTTTAAAGGTCATCGCGATGTCAAGTGCGACAAAAAGCATGACTTTTGAACAATTTCTCTTAGACTTGACAGAAGTATTCTTTGTTCTTAATCATCATCATTTTAAACTTAACCCTTCCAAGTTTGTCTTTGTCATCAAAGGTTGAAAACTTTTAGGTTTCTTAGTAAGCAGTAAGGGAATCGAGCATAACCTAGAAAAGATCCAAGCCATTCATGACATTACTCCTTATCAGTCAGTAAAGGATGTTTACTGCCTCATATGGAGAGTGTACCATTGGCAGTCCTCAATCAATTTATAACTTGTTTGGGAGAGTGTACCCTACCTTTCTTTAAAACTCTGAGAAATATAGCCAATTTTGAATGGACTCCAAATTGTTAAAAGGCTTTTGAGGTGCTAAAAACTCATATTTCATCTCCCAAGATATTGTCTCAACCAAGGAAAAATTAAAACCTTTTCCTTAATCTGGACGTATCGAACTCAGCAGTAAATGTCGTTATGATAAGAAAGGATGGGGGAATACATCTTCCAATTTATTATTCCAATTAAACTCTCCATAATGTTGAAACAAGATATTTGAAAATGGAGAAAATGGCCCTCACTCTAGTGAGCACCTTTAGGAAGCAAACCATAATTCAATACTCACCAAGTCAAAGTTTTGATAGATCAACCTCTATAACAAATCCTTTATAAGCTAGAGATGTCTGGACACCTAGTGAGATGGGCTATTGAATTGGGAGAGTTTGGACTTTAATACAGACTCAGGCTAGTTATAAAGGGTCAAGCTTTGATAGATTTCATTATTGAATGCTCTTTTAAAGGTTGCATGAATACATTCAAATCCCTGCTTTCAGTCATAACTTCCTCTATTAAACTAAAAAATCTAGTAGAACATCCTTTGATAATTCTCGTTTGAGAATTGTATATTGATGGCTCTTCCAATATTAATGGAACTAGAGCCGGGGTAGTATTTGTTAGTCTTGAAGATTAAGCATTTGAATATGGAGTCTGTTTCGAGTTCCTAGCCATGAATAATGTATCATAGTATGAACCTCTCCTAACAGGATTACACCTTGTAAAGGCCTTGAATGCATACCCACTTCAAATTCATGGTGACTTTTAGTTGATGGTTGGTTAATGCCAAGGAATATATGAGGTTAGAGAAGCAAACATGTAACAATATCTTTAAAAGATCCAATCTTATTTCTCTAATAAAGTTGAAGGAAAAGCATTCCAATCACTCGTATTCCAAGGAAAGATAATCATTAAGCAGATCTCTTGTCTATGTTAGCAAGTTTCAATCTTGTAGGTATCCCTACATATATATGGGTTAATATTTTAGAGAAATTGAGTGTGGGTGAAGAAGAGTTTGTCATCATTCCCATCAAGCATAAAAGAAGACTGAAGAACTCCAATCATGCATTCCTTGCATACTAGGGGATTACCCTAAAATAGAAATGAAGTCATTCATCTAACCAGGCGAGCTGTGAGGTATTGCATCATTAATAACGTTATATACTAAAGAGCTACCTCAAATCCATTGTTGAAGTGCTTATCTTTAGAGAAAAAAAAAACACTTATGTTTTGAGAGAAATACATGAGGGTATATATGATCTATACACAAGTGATAGAGCTCTCATTGCTCAAACTACATGGGCAGGTTTTTACTAGCCAACCATATTACATGATGCCATAGACTTAGCGAAGAAATGTGACCAATGTTAGAGGTTTGTCTTAGTCTCTCATCCACCATCTGCAGAAATGATCATTATAACCTCCCTTTGGTCTTTTTCTCAATAGGGGATGGACATCCTCTGTCCATTCCCTAAGGCTATTAGCAAAATATTGTTCATCTTAATGGCTGTCGATTATTTCACCAAATGAAGCCTTAATGGAGATTACCACCAATAAAGTACTTTCATTCTTCTAAAAGAATATCATAAGCTAATTTGGACTACCCAGAGTTTTGATAACTAATAATGGGACAAAAATTGACAACCACAAGATAAGAGAACATTGTTAAAGGTTTCATATCGATCAAAGGTTCTCTTTAGTGTCACATCCTCAAACCAATGGTCAAGTTGAACTGACTAATAGAGTGTTTACTTAATACACTCAAGCAAAAGATAAAAGAAGTCTAGTCAGAATGAGTAGAATTATTAAATGAAATCTTATGGGCTTAGAGAACAACTTAGAACACATCCACTAATGAAATCCCTTTTCTACTCACCTATAGGATTAAAGCCATGATCCTAGCTGAAACAGGATGTCCAAGCCATAAGCTGAGTTAATATACCTTAAAAGGGAATGAAGAAAACCTTAAAGCCAATCTAGATTTCTTGGAATAATCTTGCCTGACTACTTCTATTATAAATGAAGCCAATTGGCTCAGAACTACTCAATATCACAATGATAGGGTAAAAAAATAAAAGATTCAAGTTTGAAGATTTGGTCCTAAAACAATTAAAGGCCATAAGCAATAAAGAAAGTAGAGTCAAACTACTTATCATTTATAAGATATGAAAGGAAAGAATCTCCCTGACACCTAGCATTTTTATCATCTAAAATTGTATCATAGTAAATAGGAATGTAAATTTCTAATCTATAAATGTTTTCTTAAAAATAATAATGTTTTTATACTCTTTTGGTAACACATATGGGCAATAGCCCCACAATCTCTAAGGGATTGATATAAGATCTCCCTAAGGGTAACAACCCTATGATTTTTAAGGGATTGATATGAGCTTTTTCTAAAGGCAATAGCCCCAAAAGGATTTGTGCGAGGTCTCCTTAAAGGAAATAACTTCATGATCTTTAAGGGATTGATATAAGGTCTCCTTAAGGGAAATAGACCCACAATCTCTAAGGGATTGGTATGAGGTCTCTTTATGGGTAATAGACCCATGATCTTCAAGGGATTGATATGAGGTTTCCCTAACGGCAATAGCCTCATGATACTTAGATCCCTAACAAGAAATACGTTCTCAAAATTAAGAACTTGACTATTAAAAAAGGACTCACTAAAGTCCATTTGCATTCCCTTAAAGAGGTTAAAGAAATACAAGTTGAAAATGGATCAAAAGAGTTTGTCCCCTATGGTCTTTGTTAAGGAGACAAACTCTCCATACTTAGTGTAAAATTCTTAGGATAAATTCCTCAGTGTTTCCATTCTTAGATGAGAATTCTAAGCCTCTTCCTTAATAACCTTCAACTCCTTCCTCAAGGCCTTCCTAGAATCCTTAAACTTAACTATCATTTTTTTCAATGAGTCTATCCAACTATATGCCTCCCCAAGATTTTCCTCAATTGAGTTCAAGAGGTAAGCATGTCCTTTTATCTCCCCTCACAGTTGGGCATAGGCAGAGTTAATAGTTTTAAATTTTTATACCTTTATCCAATCAGTGTGATATTGTTCCATGGCCTTTCTCTCCTTAGCCCATCAAATTCTTGAATGGGTACTTATCATAAAAGTCTAAGCAATAACAAATAATAAAATAAATTCAAACTATTATTAACTAATAGTAATTAGTATGTTAGAAAATAGGCATTGTGTGAGGATTGTTCATACTTGGAATGCCATTTTCCTAGTTATAGTTAAGTGACACTAATAACTAGGGTCTGTTAATGCGTTGACATCATAAAGAAATGTGAGCAGCCTATCCAAGGTGTCTATCACCTCTAGTCCTCCATGCCCAAAGGTTGATCTCCCCTGAAGAATAGAGTCCATCATGCTTTTTTCCTCCTCGTGAAGGTTGGGAAAGCAAAGAGGAGTGCAATCTAAATTAAGCATGGAGAAGAAGTCCTCTACCCTAATCGCATGAGGCACTTGGATGGAAGACCTAGTGGGCATAAGGACTATGCTATTTTGAGGAGGAATCACTTCCACATTAGAGTTAAAAGCAACAAATACTCTTATTCTTTTCTAACAAGAAGCAACCTCAAGAAAGATTGAAATAAGGAGTCCTCTACCCTAATGGCATGAGGCACTTGGATGGAACCTGATACGATTTAGGCAAGGTCAAATTCAGATTTTGATGTAAAATGTGCATCTATCTAGTTTTACGGCAACAATCATAATTCTCAATCCGACCGTTAGATCGGGTTGAAATTTTACATGGAGTCTCCTGACATGTTGTTCTACCTTGGGTTAAAATTACAGATCAATAAGAGCTCAGGAAGGCATCGCAATACGGGTCAACAGAGGTTGTATGAATTTTGTTATTTACTTTCTTTTGACTTGTGGACTTCCTATTTGGTTAAGATTCTTTTTCTAAATGGATGTGACGGCTTTTTTTGGGAATCTCCTAATTCTTGAAGGATCTTTAATAGGTTGCAACATAGTTTCCATGTGTGGCAAGGATTCATAAATGTTTTAGAATCATTTTCTTATAAGAATTCCATATTCATCCTAGCTACAAAAAGGAAAAAAGATTTCAGAATTAATTCTACCTTCAGATTTGATTCTCCTAGCTTATATGGGACTTCTAAAGGGCAACAAATCTGATCCTATCATATTTAGGATATTAAATTCATATTTATTATTGTTATTATTATTTTCTTCTTAGTTTAGGGTTTATTTATATTATTTAGGTTTAATTGTAAATGGGTATCATATAAGTCCAAATAAGGGGTTCATTAGGGTTTATTTTAGTCTGGAGTCACTATAAATAAGGGCATAATCAGACAATAAAGGTTAGACAAGTCAGATTAATAAAACTTCTTCTTTGTCACACTTTGTGTGTGTGTGTTGGTGAGATAATCTCCCTTCCATGGTTCTCTAAAGAACTGAAAATTAACTTATCGAATAATAACTGTCTTCATGGCGTCATCCTTATACTTCTCGTTCGCTAATCAATATTCATTGGGTGGGAGTTCTCCATTTCCAATAGTGCCGGTGCCTAAGTACAAGTGTTATCTTTGTGTCACACTGCTATCAAACCTGATTTACTTGGCTTTTCAAGAATTGGTGTCTTTGCGTGTGGGTTGCATGACCATGTGATCACGAGGTTCACATCATTACTTCTCAAACCACATTTAGTTTTAAAAGCAGTTTTTCATTCATCACCTTCTTTCATCCTAATTTGATGATAACCACTTCTCAAATCAATTTTAGAAATCAAATTAGAACCATGCAATTCATCCAACATATCATCTAATCTAGGGATAGGATGTCTATACTTTACAGTGATATTATTGATGGCTCTGCAATCAACACATATTCGCTAAGTATTGTCCTTCTTTAGCACTAGAAATAAATGAACTGCACAAGGACTCATACTCTCTCGAATGTAACCCTTTGACATCAACTCCTCCACTTGCCTTTGTAGTTCCTTAGTCTTTTCTGGGTTGCTCCTTAAGCTGGTCGATTAGGTATAGCTGCTTCTGGAACAAATTCTATTTAATGCTTAATTCCTCTAATCAGTGGTAAACCACTAGGTATCCCATCTCAAATGATATCTTCACATTCCTACAAAAGAACTTTGCAACACTAGGAACACAAGAATTCAAACTATTAGAATTAAAGTAAGCCTCTTTATACATAAGTAAAATCATGGGCATCTCAGAAAAATAAGCATGTTTAATATCATTAGGTTCTGTGTAGAAATTAAGGTGTTTCCTAACTTGTTTTGTACACTCTTCTTTTCTCTCCCTTACTTTCTTCTCTCCACTCGAGGCCTCTAAACCTTTTGTTTTTGTAGTTTGCAGAAACCTTCTTCCCCCTTTTTAGTGGCTAAAACTTTGTCCCTTTATTTGTCCAACTCATGACTCACTTTATTTTCACTTTTCCTCACTTCCTCACCATGATGTTCTGTCTAGAGTTATTTTAAATCAAAATCCTTCTTCAACCTCATGTGCTCTTCATACACTTGTTTGGGTGACAATGGTGTAAGTGTGTATACTCTACCATCCTTCTCTAAGAAATATTTGTTCTTAAACCCATCATGTTTGGCTTTTCTATCAAATTGCCAAAGTCTCCTTAATAACAAATGTGTAACATACATAGAAACAACATCACATAAGACTTCATCCTTATACTTGCCTATTAAGAGTGTAACAAACACTTGTCTATTCACCTTAACAACACTTTCTAATCAAAGTTACACTAGTAACAGTAGCATAACTACCACTATCAACAATCCTATTCCATACCTTATTTTGGATTTGACATCTAGTATGGAAAATATTCTCCCTATTATGTGCATATTCAACATCGCTATCATCCATAAGTGGTGGCATATTATCACAATTAGATGTCTCAATAGTAAATTCAATCTCTCCATCATCCCTCAAAATCATGATTCTTTGATTTGCACATTCTGATGCATAGTGCCCCAATCCTTAACACTTAAAAATTTAATATCCCGATTATGCTTCATTTGCACTTTGGTTTTAGACTTTTTGTTTGGTGGCCAAAACTTGCTTCTTTGGGTTGCTAGGTTCAACAACTTTAGGAGTCACTATTGGCTTTGATGATGCATTACCCTCTCTCCTATAATTCATCTTTCAACCTAAAGAAACACTTGAATAAGCTCCTACGTGCACTACTCTTTCTTTTCATCTGTTTCTCCACTTTAATAGCGAAATGTATCAAATCTTGTAAGTCCATATAAGGTTGTAATTCTACCATATTAGATATGTCTTTATTCAACCAATTAAAAACCTAGACATTGTTACTTCTTCATCCTCAATAACATTGGCTTTAATCATGACAACCTCTAACTCCTTATGATATTCCTCCACACTCTTGAAATCTTGAGTAAGAGTTTGCAATCCATTAAACAATTTTCTATAATAGTATTAATGAATTATAAGGCATACAATATATCATTGGAAAGGTATGGATGTCTAGTTTCCACCCTAACTAGAATCGCATCAAAATTTGACATGTAGCTCCAGTTATGATCAAAATAGTAATGAAAGGTCAAACTGTCCGATTTGAGTCTTCTTATCCCAATCCTTGTGTAATGCCCTAGGTTCCACTAATAAGCCTTTCTTGAATGTGAATCAGATTAATCAAAGCTTGCTCTTTATTATTTATTACCCTCTTGAAGTCCACCTTAACCCATGTATCTTGAAGAAGTCCATTGAAAGTCTCTTTGAACCTCTTAGCCCTAAGCTTTGTGATTGGACCAACTGGAACCTCCAATAGATCCTTTGGTGTTGCTTAGATTACATCATTCTCTCTCTTCTCAAAAGGATTCGACCTCGAATCATCACCTAATCATCAAAGAAAAAGTGATCAACAACATCAAATGTAACACTAACACTATACTCACCTGGTAGATCCATTTTCTAGTTGTTGTCATTAATCCGCTCTATGACCTGAAAAGAACCATCTCTTGAGGCATTAATTTGGATATCCTTTGTTTAGGAAACCTTTCCTTCCTTGTATGCACCCAAACCCAATTACTTGGTTTAAACCTCACTAATTTTCATCCTCTATTAGTCCTTGAATACGTATACTAAATCTACTTCCCATCTTGGTGCTGCAAAGTACATGGAAATTTGTTTTATATTAGGCATAATTAGTTTCACACTTAATGATAATTTAATATTATATCCTTTGTTTGTGTATGTGTGTGTATTCATAATCCTCATTCGTTAAACAATTTATCTCTTACTATACCCTTATCTTTGTAAATCGATGCCATAATATCCAGTTCTGTGAACGTACTAAAGTCATCTCTTGCCTGAACCACACTTTAATCTATTACCAGTCATCTAGATTTTTCTTACTTACCTATTAATCAAGAACTAATCCCATTACCTAGGGAATTAGTTTCTCCATCCACCCATTAGTTAGGACATTAATCTCATTGCCTAAAGAATTAGTTTCTCCAATTACCTATTTACTAGGGCACCAATCCCATTCACCGGAAAACTAATTCCTCAAATCGCCTATTAGTCAGGGCACTAATCGCATTAAACAGGGAATTAGTCTCTCAAATCGCCTATTAATCAAGGCATTGGTCCCATTAACTTGGGAGTTAGTTTCTCAAATTGTCCATTAATTAGGGCATTAATCCCATTCACCTGGGAATTAGTCTCCAATTGTTTTATTTTTCCAATTCTTCCAATTTAGATTAAGATACAATTAAAGAAGACTAAAACTAATATTCATATAATTAACTAGTTCTTTTTAAGGAGTCAAACACCTACCTGATATCTGCGTGCGCGAGCTAGTCCCCTACCGATGATTGGGTTCCACAGCCTCTTCTATACCAATAAAATCAATACATCATTTGTCATTTATCTACCATAACGATTAGTTTCATTCTCCATATAAATTTCAATTTCTCACTTTCAATCAGCACAACTTTATACAGTTTATTTACTAAATTTAACCAAATCCAATTCTTTTACAATTGGATGACTAGATTTTTTGTCCATAAGAGGTAAAATTCTCTTTTTATTTCTTCACAACTAATCCATTCTTAACACTTAGATATATCAACTGAATTAGTTTAAGCATACTTTTCCATATTAATAAGTTCAAAATTTTAAATCCTCCATTTAGCAAGCATTGACCGAAACTATAGAAAGACAAAAGGTGAGGATTTTTCTCATTTCTTTTGAAATTTTGAAATTTCCTACCCTTTTTCCATCTATTTACATTTATATAACTATAATGCCATACAATTCTAACCAATTGCATCAAATTCCCCAATCTAACAATTTCTTTCCTTTTGGCCAAAATCTAAGTATTAAGGGAGGGATTTTTATCCCTTCAATTCTTGTAATTAAATCATTACGCAACCATATTCCATACTTACAAACATTAATCAAACACAATGGAATCCATTCATCAATCAAACAACACAATTTAATTCTCACATAACCCAAACATTTCCAATTCATTAACTAATGTGAAACCTGATAAAATTTAATGGAATTCATGAACCTAAGATCTATTTAATCCAAGTTTGAGTATGAGATTGAGCTTATCATAATGGAAGACTTGCTTCAAGGCAACAAGACTATAAATCATTCAATCACAACGCCTACACCTAAGACGATCAAAAGAGTTATAAAATTAGTAGCAAAAATTGATAATTTTTTAAAGAGTTGAAGTTCAATCTAGAACCAAGAGAGAATTTTTTATTCTGCAAAATTTGTTTTTTCAAATATTTCCTATAAAAAGTACTTATACTATAAAGCTAAGTAACCCTAGTTTCTCTAATGGGTCACACATAAACCCAATTTAAATAATACCAAAACCAAGTTAAAACTAGCCCAAACTAATTAAAATAAATAACATAAACAAATCTAAAACTTAAACAAGTGTTGCCACACAAAACAAAGATAGATTGATAGCCCAACTAATTAAAATAAGACAAGGTTGGTTTATCTCGTAATCTGCTGGTAACATCAAAGCTCAACTTCAAAATGATTCTATCTCGTCTCAATGAATTAGAAGGGTTTCCATATATCATTAGAAAGGCATGGAACTCTAGTTTCAAGCCCAACTAGAATCGCATCAAAATTTGATATGTAGCTCCAGCTATGATCAAAACAGCACCGAAAGGTCAAACTATCCGATCTGAGTCTTCTTATCCCAATCCTTATGTAATGGCCTTGTTCCACTAACAAGCTATTCTTGAAATTGAATCAGATTAATCAAGGTTTACTCTTTATTATTTGTTACCCTTTTGAAGTCCACCTTAGCCCATGTATCTCGAAAAAGCCCATGTATCTCGAAAAAGCCCATTGAAAGCCTTTTTAAACCTTTTAGCTCTAAGCCTTGTCACTAGACCAACTGGAACCTCCAATGGAGCCTTTGGTGTTGCTTAGATCCCACCAGTTCTGCTCATGCATATCCTCTATAATCTAAGCCATTAGTTTCTACGAGCTCTCAAATGGTGGGACTTAGTAACATTTCCCTTTAGTCTTCTACCATATTGGATACCCCGAGGTAACTTTCCCATCAACTTTAATGATAGTTATAACTATGACAAGATGCTTTTAGGCTCGTGTTATCTATTTAAGCATATTTTTGGAATAAGTTGTGCCAACCCAGTGGTCTTTGGAATAAACTCCTCATATCATATCTATCGTAAGACCATCTTAAGGGAAAAACTGATACAACATCAAGCTCCTATCAGTGAGAGACCTAGGGGTAGTAACCAAAACATGTTAGATAGGACTAGAAGTAGGCATATAAGGTCCTCTAATAAGAAGGAGATTTGCTCAAACTTAAAAACATTAAATCCTATATAGTTTTTCTTGATTCCTTCAATAATTGCTCATCAAATTTTTCCAACTTCAAGTGTAGATGCCATGGAGTACTACTCTCCCATTTATCATATGAGCGATTATCCAAATAAACAATAATTGTAAGCTATATCTTAAGTGGTCTGGGTTTCTGCTAACATTGTTACTGCTAGATTGAATTTGAGAATATTCACACTCTTGATCATATTAATAGTCTTGAAATCAATCATCATCTCTATTGACAAAAAAAAAAAGAATTAAACCATAGAAATCCATAGCCAAAATTTTAAACAAACCTCACTTTCCTCATTATTAGCAGCATATATTCACCTTCTATCTATAGATTATTGTACAGTTATTAAAATATATATTTTGGCTTGATCTTTGGAATCATTAGCAGATATGCAGCAATTGTTAGCTAAGATATAAGATCGTGTTTTCCTTCCTCATGTAATATATACTACTGTAACTACATAATGATATACACAGTGTAGAATAATTCTCTTCTTCTTACATGGTATTAGAGCAGGTTCTCTGTATATTTCTATAAGCATATTTCTTCAATGTTTTTTTATGCAGCCATGTCAAATACCACATCCCAGGCAGCCTCCTCTTTCACATCACCATCCATTCAAGACATATCCTCACCATATTTCCTTCATTCCGCTGATCATCCTGGTGCCATTCTGGTCTCCACTCTCCTTAATGGTGATAATTATCCTACCTGGAAGAGGGCAATAAAAATGGCTTTGAATGCCAAAAACAAATTGGTTTTTGTTAACGGTACTCCCTCCAAGCCAACGTCTTCTGTCGCAGATATTCAGCTGTGGGAACGTTGCAGTGACATGGTCTTATCATGGATTTTCAATTCCATTGATAAATCCATTGTTAGCAGTTTAATCTATCATGCTGACCCCCGTGATGTCTGGCTCGATCTTGAGGATTGGTTCTCTCAAAGCAACAATCCAAGGATCTTCAAACTGAAACGCGACATTGCTACTCTCACTCAAGGCTCCATGACAATCTCTGCATACTTTACAACACTTAAAAGTCATTGGGATGCGCTAGCCATGCTCACTCCCACACCACAATGCACTTGTGGCATCTTAACAGAATTGAATCACATGCAAGATACTAACGTGTTTTTCAGTTTTTAATGGGGTTGCATAACTCATATGCTTCGATTCAAAGCTAATTTTTGGCTATGGATCCATTATCTCCTGTTAACAAGGTATATTCAACCTTGCATCAAGAAGAGAAACAACACCTTCTTCATAGTCTTAGTTTTCCAAGTGAGTCTGTTGCTATGATGGCTCCTCGTCATCTTTCTCATCCTTTTGATAATAAAGGGTGAGGGCGTGGTTGTCCAAAATGTGACTATTGTGATGGTGATGGTCACTGGAGAACACACTGTTATAAGCTCAATGGATATCCCAGCAACAGACCTCAACCTCGTGGAACACTTGATAGAATATCTGGTTCGTCAAAGGCAGCTAATAATGTCATTGGTTCTTCCACTCCAACTGGTTCCTCAAAAACTGAAAATATTGTTACTGGTTCTTCAACCTCTATTGAGATAGCTATCCCTGGCCTCACAAGTGATCAATACAATCGACTCTTGGGATATCACCCGTGAACACCAACTCTACCAACTTTGCTGGTAATCCTGTCTCCTGTCACTCTGTTTGTTTTTCTAACCGAGAATGGATTATTGATTCAGGAGCCTCATATCATATGACTTTCGGTTTTTCATCCCTTAATAACACTCAACTTCTTAATCAACCATGTCCTATTTCACTTCCAAATGGTGACATCGTATCTATCACTTATACTGGCACATTGTGTATTTCTCCAACAATTTCTCTTCCTAATGTTTTATATGTACCATCATTTAAATTCAATCTATTGTCCATCAACAAACTCACTAGTACTCTCAACTGTGTTGCTATTTTTTTTTCTGGCTTTTGTGTTTTTCAGGACCTATCAACGAGGAAGCTGATTAGAATGGGTGAAGTACGGGATGGACTTTACCACTACAAACCTTTCTCTGCCTCTGTTTTTCATTCTCAACGCATTTCTGACTCTACTCTTTGGCATGAACGACCCGGTCACCCTTCTACTTCAAGTATTCCAACAACTTTAAATTTTCCAAAATCATATTTGCCTTGTGATGTTTGTGCTAAAGCAAAACACACTCGTTTACCTTTTTTTTTTTTAATACAAATAAGAGCACGTTTTAATCGGATTTATTGTGATATATGGGGTGGTTATCCTATAGCTTCATATTCAGGTGCCCATTATTTTTTAACCATTGTGGATAATTACTCCGCACTACATGGGTTTATCTCATGCGTATGAAATCAGAAACTTTTACATGCCTTACCAATTTTTGTGCAATGGTTAAAAATCAATTTAATCGCACCATTAAGCATGTGCGCACTGATAATGGACAAGAGTTTTTATCTAATAACATCCAAATTTTTTTTCACGACCATGGCATTCTTCACGAGCGCACATGTGTGGATACACCTCAACAAAATGGCGTTGCTGAACGTAAACATCGCCACCATCTTAATGTGGCTTAGTGTTTATATTTTCAAGCCAATCTTCCCATTTCCTTTTGGGGTGAATGCATTCTCACAGCCACTTATTTAATTAACCACACTCCTTCACCCCGCCTTAATCATAAGTCACCATATGAACTCCTTTTTCAAAAACAACCATCATATTCACATTTACGAGTGTTTGGGTGTTTATGTTATGCTCAAACGACTCGCAAAAATCATGATAAATTTTCTCCTCGTGCTCTACGATGTGTTTTCTTAGGCTACCCTAACCATTATAAGGCTTATCGTGTCTACGATCTTGAACATAAAAAAAATTTCATTTCTCGTGATGTTACATTTGAAGAAAATATTTTCCCTTATCATCTCATGACCTCAAATCCCACACCTTCCCCGGTTCTTCCCCTTCCTATCCCTGAAATTCCATCTAACACTGCTTCTGCACAGCCTATTACCTCCCCTCCCCTTCCCTCCTCACACGAACCGTCATCCACATCATCCACCCCACCCCTTTCCACACGACCAAAACGAGTTGTCACCCGTCCCACTTACTTAGCTGGCTATATTTGCCCTTCTTTACCAAGGTCCTCCACTGCTTCACAAGTTTCACGCTCTTCCTCAGCTATGGTTCACTGTCTCTCTTCTTTTTTGTCTTATAAACGTTTCACTCCTAAACATCTCGCCTTCCTCTTTGCACTCTCCCATTACCCTGATCCCACCTCCTATTCTAAAGCTACCTGTCACCCTCACTGGTGTGATGCCATGGTAGCTGAAATACAAGCCTTAGAAGAAAACCATACTTGGACCCTTCAACCCCTTCCATCTGGCAAAACCCCAATTGGTTATAAGTGGGTGTTCAAAACAAAATTTCAGGCTGATGGTTCCATAGAGAGACACAAAGCTCGCTTAGTGGTCAAGGGATATGCTCAGGTAGAAGGTTTGGATTATCATGACACTTTTGCTCCTGTTCTTAAACTCGTTACTGTTAGATGTGTTCTTGCAGTGGCTGCAGCTCGTCATTGGCATCTTTTTCAGTTGGACGTCCACAATGCATTCCTCCATGGCGACCTTGATGAAGATGTTTTTATGACTCCTCCACCAAGCTATTCCAAACAGACGAATGCCCGTGTTTGTCATCTTCAAAAATCACTCTATGGCCTCAAACAAGCCTCTCGCAATTGGTTCTCTAAATTATCATCTGCTTTACTTACTACAGGTTTTGCCCAGTCATAGGCGGATCACTCTCTCTTCACTTGCCATCGGGGACAATCCTTCACTCTCATACTTATTTATGTTGATGACATTCTCTTGGCAGGAAATGATCTCTCTGACATCGATAACTTCAAAGTCATGCTTGCTTAACGCTTTAAGCTTAAGGACCTCGGCCAACTCAAATATTTCCTTGGCCTTGATATTGCTCGCTCTCCTACTGGCATCTTTCTCACTCAACACAAATATGCCCTTGACATACTTGCTGATAGCGGTCACCTTGGTGCACGTCCCTTTTCTTTTCCAATGGAACAACATCTCAAGCTCAATAATACTGATGGTGATTGATTAGTACTTAAAAAAGCATTTTTATCAAGGTTTTATATCATCATTTTGCACTTGAAGTATCAATAACTCCTTAACTAAAGCATGTTTTATAATAACATATCTAATAATATAAGATACCTTTAATTTATGGTAAGTGTTCATCTTAAATACAGGCCTATCACATAAATGAAAGAATTGATTGATGAGTTGAAGTACTGAAATTGAAAGGACAAAGAGATGGCCAAACTTAGAAAAGAGATGTTGGTGTAGTCCAAACTAGAACATTGTTCGGTAATCAGGTCATATCTGGAGCTGTAGATCTCGGATTTAGGTCTACTTTATATGGATGGAAAGGTAAGACATAGGCCTACAACTTGCATGCGGAACCCAAGATTTAACAAGGCCATTTCCAAGTCCAAATTATAGCAACAACGAAGAAGTCCGAATCTGTCTTGCAGCCCAGACACTGTTCATTGTTCAGCCCATATCTCGAGTTCTAGAAGTCCAAATGATCTCAAATGTTTACCCTAGAGAGATGAGACAATTCCCTATAACTTTCATGATTGAAGTCTCTTCAAATTATGATGTTATCAATGACGTTTTTGGCAAACAAGAAGATAAGAATTGTCACCAAGTCAAGATGTGGCCACCCATTCATCAATTAGTCAACAAATCAATAGTTTTGAATTTTGGCCTATAAAAAAAGGCATTTGCCATGTATTTAGGCATCTTGGTGTTCAGATCAAGATCATGCTCTTGCTTTCTCTCTTTGTATTTTTATAATGCTTAAGTTTTGCTTATATTAATCTCTTGCTTATGCTTTTCATTTCCTTTCCTTGTTTATTTATGTTTCTCTCTTTCATTATGTCTAGCTAGGTTAATTATGTCAAGGTGAAAAGGGTAAACTAATGGTGTAAGAATAAGTATAATATAAACTTAACATGGACCTTAATGTTGGATACTAACATGCTTTATATTTGTTATCTTGTTCACTTTTAATACT
>Ga0325404_1002745_pt1 | contig 18811 bp, 5 predicted proteins | sample PopdelMetagenome_18_FD_205664 | JGI IMG/M metagenome (GOLD analysis project Ga0325404, IMG submission 205664) | Populus deltoides microbial communities from Bellville, Georgia, United States - Xylem-Control-R1 | ecosystem: Host-associated > Plants > Phyllosphere > Stem > Wood/Secondary xylem... | reverse complement strand
ATAAAAAACTATATACTAGCGTCTGATTTTCGAACACCTACCCAGTGGTTGCAGTGTCACAATTCCCTTTGAACAAAGAAAATATAACTGGGCCTACAAGCATTCAATAATGTCTCTAGATGTGTCTTTATAGCATGGACTGCTACGAAAACTGATGTCATTGTACAACGCACTTGTTACTCTAAGGTATACATAAAATAAATAAATTATACATTACTAAATTTGTCCACTTCATTTTATAGTTAATGCATTATTAATTATCTCATTTCTTAATTATGATCGTGTTATTAAATATGAAATGATTCACACTCTAGATATAATTTACTAAATAGATAATTTGAACAAATTTACGAAAATTTATATTGTTTCAGCAGCATTTTCGTACCAATTTAATTACCAAGATGCTATTATAAACAATACTAACACTTATTTAGCTTAATGCCATTAATTTTTGTGGCATGCAATATTATCTTATATTGTGTATTGCTAACGAATCCATTAAGGTACTTGTTAATAATCATTTAAATTGTTCATCAATCTCTAGTTTTCTTTTTTTATTTTGTCTTATAATAGAATTCATTATGAACATTTGAAATATTACCATATAAATAGGCTCGCTAATATCTATAATTGTCTTCTATTTAATTATTGATATTTAATCTTTTTCACCTCTTGAACCCAAAAAGAAAAGAGAAATTAAAGACAAATAATTTCATTTAAATTTTTTTAATGGAGCCTCTGAGCACTTGTTAGTATTTTGTTTATTTATTTTACAGAGAAGAGTGCTGATTAAAACTTGAAATCTTTAGAAAGAAGAGGGACATTATTATCAACTGAGTTATAGCTTATTGGCAGCACTTAATTAATGGCTTTTATTTTAGATATAAACTAGCCATAGGATCCGACCTTATTTGCAATATTAATTAAATAAGAAAGAAAGTATTTAATTCCAATATTGAAGTAGTAAATATTATTTCCATGAATGAATTTTGAAGCTTGCCAACTTTGATAGAAGATCGACTTTGTCATTTTTTTTTATCTAGGAATAGAGATTCCACCCCCCCTTTTTTTTTTTAATGTGAGCAAATTATTATAGAACTTTTTACTAGTACCTTATTATTCAGGGGTTCTTGGCTTTAAAATATCCATTGCATTGAAACACTGTTAATTATCAGTCAGTATAATTGAGCTCATAGAAGGTAGGCATTTAAGCTTCCACTAAGTTCATTTAAATTAAAAGAGCTTCATATTCAATCATATTGGTGGAGTTGGAGAGCTCAAATTGAAATTCATATTAAAAACTTTTCACTTTGAGGCCTATAAACACAATCCCTACCTTGTATCTAAAGACATAAAATTTTCAATTGATTGGGGGTGTCATGGACATAAAAGTTGTATTTTGTTCATGTGTTAGCTATTCCATGAACTAATATTCAACAATAAAAAATGTAGAGGTTTGGGCTTTCTTAGTTGACATTAGCTGTTATTAAAGACTAAATTTCTCCAACTCAATAACCTATTTTGACCTAACATATCTATTTTATCGAGAATCTACTCGATCAGTCAGGATAATCACTTAGTGTACTTAGAAGTATGGTTTCAACTTCTTTGTAGCACTTAACAACGCTAGGGTCATCTTTTTCACCTCCAAAAATATCATGGAGTCTTTTAGTAGTGTAGTAAACTAGCTTATGCATTCCATCCATTTCTTCATAAAGATGATGCTTAAGACCAGGTATGTCATCCTCAAGTAGAGGAAAGATGGAAACAAAACTTTGAATTTGTCAAGTATCCATAAAAGCTTTTTGTGATTTTAAAGTCTAATAAAAAGATAAATATGTTCTTATATATCTTAAAGAATAATAAATAACTCTTTTCTAAGCAGGATATGAATTTGTTGAGAGTTACCATTATTCTAGTGAGCCTATACATATCATTTACAAACTAGAGAGGTTTCATGTCTAGGATGACCTAAAAGTTTTTAAGATTAGGATCTATTCCCACTTGTTGACCAAGATTTATAAATATTCTCCATCTTAATGGTGAAAGCATAATTGACAGGATTCAACTTTATTTAGTAATGATAAATAACATAAAATACATATTGGGAATCTTAGAGATGTAGCTCAAAGCTTATGCTTTTCACTAATATGACATCCATATAGACTTTTATATTCTTTATCAATTGTTGGGTTTCTTGAAACATATAAATAAAAAAAGTAGTAATTTGAAATTTCTATGGAGTCTCAAAGATCTTGTTAGACAATCAAGGATCATTTAGGGTTTGTGTGAAGATTACCTAAAGAAAAAAAATCATCTTTCTTAGTTTAGATCAACTTTTTAAAGCTGGATTATCGTAAAATACAAGTTGTCCAATTATCTAGCCTTTAAAAGTAATCGACACGAATGACCAGATAAAAATTTCATAAAACCCTTATAAGAGAAAAAGATTTATATACTTTCAGAGCTAGCTTTTTATTTTTTCTACTCTAACTATCTATATAGGTTTATCTGATGTGTAAAGTGCATACAATATGTAATGTTCTGTATAGAAGGCTTAACATTCTATTTACAGAAAAAACCTAATAACTCTATAAATAAATAAAAATCTTTTCCTTTAAATAATATTACATATATTATTTCAAGATCAATTTAAAAAATTATACAATCAAGTCCCTGCTTGACTCTTTTAAGTCTAGAATTGTAATCCCATGTATAAATTACATTCTAATCCTTAATTTTTAAAATTTATTTATAATCAAGTCACACTTAATTAATCATCCCATTTTTATTTTTTACCGATAGTTTCTAATGTGTATGATATATAACACGTGGTTGATATATAGCATATGGTTGATACACGTGTCTTTATTTAACATAAATATGTTTCATCCCCATAATTGATGGCGTAGAGACTGGACTTTACCTAGGGTTAATGCACTCAGGACTAAATGATTAACATTAGGGTATTTTTGACTACTTAGGAATTCTTGCAAGTCTTATACCTATGAGCATTTACTTACAAAGTTTTATAGGAATTTAAGCCTAATTTAGAGACACATTTTATAGGCCTCATTGATTGATAAGACTTTTAAGAGGCTAAATTGACCATTCTGAATCTAGTAGAGTAGTGGGTCAAACATTATACCTGAACTTAAAAGGTTGCAATCTACATTAAGGCTTTGAATGTTTGGATGAGCTTTATGAATCATTAAAGCTTTAGGATTATGTCTTTTATGGGTCTTGCCTTAAACTATTTGACATCGACAATATGATTGAGGGTATTGATTTTAGGCCTATCAATATGAAACCTATCATGTTTTAAGCATATCACTTTAGATATGTAAGAGTTTGTTTGTCCTAATATTCTCCCTACTCTCATCTTCAATTCTTAGATCAGTTAGGCACCATCATTAGTGTTAGATTCCTTATCCTATCACCATAAATAAAATTTTACCCCAATCATTTAAACACAAAAGCATATAAGAATAACTAAGTTTTTCAAGGCTTTTAATGTTAAAAATTTGAGCATAAACCCTTTGTTTAACATCCCTTTATCCTTTTCATAAAATAAAAACAATAAAGTCATATGAACATTATAACAATATTAATAAAATTTTAATAATGATTTAGTGGCATATCTTTTCTCTAGGCTTTGGAAATCTTCTGCTACGATCGTGACCTTTTTACTCCTTAACTCTATATTATTGTTATTTTGTTTTTAAATTTTGGACGCATAATTGAGAAGCATCCTTAAATGATTTGAGGACTTGGTTTAGTGCTAGATTTGCATTGATTGATCTCTTTAAACATTGAAAGAGCCTATGATTAATTTAAAAAAAGGGTAAAACATGCCAAATGATTTTGGATAAAGAGTAGATAAGTTTGAACTGCTGGATTCTAATTTTAGTCTATAAGTTTGAAAAATTAATACGAACTACTAAGTAATACTATCTATTTATAATTAATGATTAGAAAAGGTATCGAGAAAAATCACGATCATCATACACTTATCTAATGGTTTGAACTTAAGATAGAGAGTAGAAAATATTAGGGAAACATGTTTCATTTAGAGAAAAAAGCCAAAAAATACAAGCAGATCCAAAAGATAATTTCAAACATAGGGATGAACATATATTTAATTTAAATGAAATATTTCAATTTTGAGTAATTACCCAAATTTATTTTTTCTTTTCATTATTTTTTTTTCCAATCAAACAACTCAAGTTCTTTTCTCAAACCAAAAAATCTGAATGATAACTTTACTAAGATTTCTACATATAACCTAAAATTTCTACTCATTATCCTATTAATTTTATTTACCTAAAATACTAAGAAAATCACAATTTACTAGCCAAATTAATATATTTGATTTGATGTGACTTGATTGTCTTGGCAATTTTAAAGGCAATTAAGATGAAATTTTTTTCTTAAAATGTTAAGGCAACAAGATCTTAAATCTACCTAAGTTAATCCTGGTTAACCTGTCAAACCTGTATCCCGGTTATTAAATTGACTGGGTTTAATAATTTTTTTTCTTAAACCATCTTTTATCTAATTATATGATAAGTAAAAATAGATTCTATCATGAAAGCAACCCAATAAAAGAAAAGAAAAGCACACATTATTGGTTACACAAAAAGAACGGGCACTAATTTTTTTAAAACACTACTACAATCTTATTACAAAAACAAAGTAAAAAAATTGAATGATATTTGATGAAATAAAATATAAAATATACTCTTAATTAATTTAAGAAAAATTTGGTTGAAATTCATAATAAAGAAAATAGAAAACACAAAATACATCAGGCAACAAGCATGGGTGTTTAACATTCTTGACACATTACAAAAAGGCTAGGCATGTGCATAATTGTTTTTTTTTTTAAGGAGTTTATGGCTCATTGTTTTTATAATAGGTGATAGGTCGCTTGTTGTGGCAGACAATCTATCACGTGATTGACTATTTTTCAGTCACCCCTAATGACTAGAATATTAGGGTCAATATTTTAGGCATTAGAAAACTGTTTTCCAACTAATTTTTACATGAAATGTCTAAAAAACACTGTAAATACCTTGATAAATTCATTCCCTGCCCAAAGAAAACCTTAAAGTCACTTTAAGAAAAATTAAAATCAATCAAATTTTAAAAAACTAAATGGACCATCATCTATGTTTTCAATATTTTTATAGGGAAACAACATCACCATTGAACTCCTATCAAGAAGACGAAGTCATTGATACCAAGAAAGATAATTTTTTATTGTTAAAATATGGTTATCCAAATGTTTATTTTTTATCTTATCTATCATTTTTCAGCTACCCTCTCTCTCCTTATTCGAACCCAGGACCGATTTTAAAGGAAATAAATTTGAAAAATAGTTTTTTTTTTAGTATATGTAGTATATTCTAAATAAATTAATTAAAAAATTAGATTGAGATGCATAAAAAACCACAAAATAGTCAAGGCATCAAGCTTAAGTGCCTAACACACCTAGCTTATTAGAAATAAGGTCAGGCGTGTGCCTGACTAATTTTTTTTCATTTTTTTTAGGAGCAGATGACTCCATTTTTTTCATAACAAGCAGCATGTCACTTGCTGTGGCAAATAACTTGTCGCCCGATTAACTATTATATAGCCATCCTTGATGATAAAAAAATCAAGGTCTAATATTTGAGCCCTGAAAATCTATTTTTTAATTTATTTTTACCTAGAAATACCTTAAAAACACTCCAAGTACATTGATAAACCAATTCTCAACGCTAAAACACCTTAATATCACTCTAAAAAAATCAACCAAATTTAAAAAGAATAAATAGACCCCAATCTACTTTTCCAGCATGTTTATAGGAAAATATCATCACCATTAAACTTCTCTTGAGAAAACGATGTCATTGACATCAAGAAAGGTTTTTAAACTTAATTTATAACTACGCAATTGAAAAAAATAATTAAAAATAAATTATGAGCTTGAAATATTATTTAACTTAATTTATAACTACGCAATTGAAAAAATTAAAAATGTTATTCTAGGAAAGAGTATTTTGTACAGTGAAATCAACAAATCTTAGTTTACCTAGTCATTTGGTGTATAACATCCATCAATTTATTTTTTATTTCGATATAAAATTTCTCTTTTTTATAAGAAAAGTGAACTTATAAAGAAAAATAATATAGAAAAGTGATCAATTTATTAGGCCAACGAACCATCGAGGTAACTAGTTTATTATCTAGTGTTATCCCTCCCTTTCCTAGTTCTGTGAAGAAATGAGATTGCCGACAGGGCAAGTTTTGGGTGGTGTGGTTGCATTCGACGACCCTTTCTTGTAAATAAAATAAGTGTACAAATTAGTAGAAATATCAATATTTGTTAATGATGTGCGCATATTTATTCTCATAGAGTACGAAGCTCACCGAGAGAGCCACTCGGAATTGCGAAACAACTTGTACAGAAGGCACTGTCCTCCAAAAGAACACTATGATTCATCAGTGCCATATTCTGCGGCTCGGACCCATCTTGCAAAGATGTCTCACTAATTTTTATCAATCCTTCTTTTCAGTGTCTTGTGTTTTCAACTTATTCTCAATATAAAGGAATTATTCTTCCAGTCTAAATATTTACATTAATATGGAAAATTTCCTTACCTTGATACGGTGCGCTGTTGGAGTTTGAGAGCCCTAACCAGCAGACACAAATGGCCGCCAAGTCAATCCTTGCAACATAATTATAGAGTATGTATACTCTTTTTTTCTTTTCTTTTCTTTTTTTTTTGCAACTGGGCATCCCAAATCACTCTACCCTAGATCAAACACGAACCTATTCCCTAGCTTTGCTGTATTTCTGGACTGTTCATCTAGCCATGGTACAAGTCTACATTTTTCTGTGCTGTTCATCTTTATTAAGTTCATGTGTCTTGGCTTCTTAAATTAAAAAAGTAAAGGCCACTATAATTGCATTACATCTTTGTAATATAATATATAACGCATTATAGTATCTTTGACTTTGGAAATTGAATACCACATAAGGATATCCAATAGTTTAGATTTTCGATTTTTATTTGAAAGTCTCAAGTTTAAATTCTAAGAACGGTGGAGATTTGAAAACTTGATTGGAATTTAATAATTGGCTGTCAATAATGAATCTCTCACTTGCAATTTATACTCTATGGATTGGATCCTCAAATCATTACTAAGTCATTGGACCTTAATAGTTTTATTATCGCATCGAATTTAATAATTAAATCTAGGTTTACTTAATTTAAAATATTTAAATCTGATGATGATCAATAACTTTTATATTATTTTATATTCTTATATTTACTTTATATCGAACATGTATACTAACAAATTTAACCTTGAACAAAATTTATCACAAACACAATTTTGGGAAGAGCATCGAGATTTTTTTTCCTTTGATAAATGACCAAGAGCTTTGAGTTATTTCAAATATGTAATTGTAAGTGTAAAACCATGCTTGCGCTATTTTGGACCCCCGAGTAAACGGAAAATCCCATCTGCGGTATCTTCCTCGTTTTCAAAGGCCGAAAATAACTTTTTTTCAATTTCGAACTTTTGAATCAAAATGTTGCCTCCAAAATCAAGCAATTGAAAGGCAGCTGGTAGGCCTAGCATCCCATTGAACTTGTATTTTCTTGCACAAGCCAGCACCCTAAATTCTTTATAAAAAAAAGAAAAACAAAAAACAAAAAACAAAAAACCTCCTATGAATGTTATCCGTTTTAATTCGATACATCTATACATGCATGTTCATGTGTATTTGTCATTTCACCCTTGCATAATTATGCACTAAAAAACCTGACAAAGAAATGGGCTCAGAAATTCAAAACATGATTTATTAGTATCTCTTATGGCCAGCTGAATTTTTGTGTGTTACTCATGTAAAATTTGAAAAACAAGGATGGAAGATAAGGACAGAACATATTGATACCATTAATATTAATAAAGAAAGAATACATCAGCAATTCCACTAAATTAAATACCATATCCTGTATTGTTGCTTGGTCGTCTTTACTTTACTAGTTAATGGTGGGTAATAATTTTCCTCACTAGCTAAAACTTTGTGGATCAATAATACATTTTTCTAGATGCGATTTCAACCTCATCACTTCAAATATTACACACACACACACACGCGCGAGTTAAACAGAGTTGCTAATTCGGACTACTGCACCGACTGATTAGCCATTAAGCACATATACACAGTAGCAATGATCGAAATTCAAATGAAAATGATGGTGATGATTGTATTGATGATAGCAATGGGTTAATAATTGTAAATCTTATTTTAAAAATATAGTTAGTGCAAAATAGTGTCATTAAAGGAAAAGAAATCAAAATTGTTGCTAATTGGACGAGAGGAAGAAAAGGAGGAACAAAAGCACCTTCATAGGGCCCATTTCATGTCTCCTCATGAGACCTAAGCTTCCCCCCCACTGCACAATCACACTATTCTTCTTTCATCTCTTTTCTTTCCTTCTTTCTTTCTCCATCACCCACCCGTTTTCTTAATTTCAATTCTTGTCAAAATAGTCTTGATCATTTTCTCTGCAAAAGAAATTAATCATGTCAGGTGATCAAAGGCCTAAAGATTCTGCTGAAGGCTCTTCGCGATCTGGAGGCGATCACCACCAGCTTCAATCAGCTCCTTTGAGCCGGTATGAGTCGCAGAAACGGCGAGACTGGAACACTTTCGGGCAGTACTTGAAGAATCAGAGACCCCCAGTTTCATTATCTCAGTGTAATTGCAATCATGTGCTTGATTTCCTTCGGTATCTTGATCAGTTTGGCAAGACTAAGGTTCATCTACATGGGTGCGTCTTCTTTGGACAACCTGATCCTCCTGCTCCTTGTACATGCCCTCTAAGGCAAGCTTGGGGGAGCCTTGATGCCCTAATCGGACGCCTTCGAGCAGCTTTTGAGGAGCATGGAGGATCAGCGGAGACTAACCCTTTTGGAAATGGAGCTATTCGGGTTTATTTGCGTGAAGTGAAAGAGTGTCAAGCTAAGGCAAGAGGGATTCCTTACAAGAAGAAGAAGAAGAAGAAGACTCAAATAAGGCCAAGAGACGAAGCAAAGCCTTCGATGCAGACAGCTTAAGTCGTTTGGCTTCTTCCGATAAATGGTAATTATTTTTTTCTCTAGATCATACATAACATTTAAATACATATATACCAATCTTGTGCTTAGTTTAGAAAATCTTATAGCAAGACTGGCTAAATATAAATGTATCTTTAATTTAACTACACGGCAAGCAAATAACCAGGTAAAACTTAATCAATTCTTGAAAATGGTATGGCTGAGTTAAGACATATAGCGTACGTGTGTTAGTAGAAGGAAGTCGAACGGCAGTGATTGATTGGATTTCCAATACATTGAAAGGCTTCATGACATACGGAAACTAGTTTGTGTGGAGTTTTTCGTTTTCTGTCATAAACCCTAAACCCACATTCCAAAACCCTAATCTGATATCACTTTCAAGACTGTGCAAGATGAAACAACTCTCTAGTTAAATGAAAAATTTACCTGAACAGCTTTTACCCTTATTTATTATTTCAAGAATACATCAACTACCATTATTGGAAAGGAGGGAGAATAGTATTTTGTTCCCCCCCCCCCCCTCTCATCACGCTATAAAAACACTGTTCAGGTGCTGTTTCCAAATTGGATTAAATAAATTTCGCAGCCTGTTTTACTTTTTGCCTTGTTTTGCCTCTTTTGTGATTCTGCGTGATTTTTTGCTCCCCATGATTCGAATGACCATCATGTGATATGTCATACGTTGCATGTGATTTTTATACACATTGACGTTGGGATTTAACATGCATAATTATAGTCTCATAATATTTAAACTCCCAACTATTAATTTTTATTACTTTTCTTGTTGTGGAACCAAAATCTTGTATTTGTATGTGTATGTGCTTTCATTGTAAAAAACCATTAGTCTTGTTAATAGCCAGAAATCTCAAAATATGCTTGAGGGAGATCTGTGAAAGCAGGTACGCTGGTAAAATTATGAGTCAGCACATATGATGTCTCTGTCCCAGGAAGTGTTGTACACTGCATTATTGTCTTCTATAGATTTGAATGGATGGTTGTCGGCATTTCATTACATTCATTTGCATTCCCTGAAATTAATTTGTTTGAGAAAAAAAAAACTGAAATATATGAAAATAAATAATCTTTTTATTTAAAAACCAGGCGATATTCTTGAATTTTAATCCTGAGGAACTTCCTTATTAGCAAATTTCTTATGAAAATTAACTTACCTGTTCCTCTGAGATAATAAACAAAGTATCAAGCATGCTACGTCTCTTAATCCAAAGTAAAGTCTCTTGATCACTACCCACTATTTGTCTTTATGAATTCTCAAAGATAGTGTAAAAAGTGTTTGTTGGGATCATATAAGGTTTGATCTCCTTTAAACCAGATTTCATAAGCATGATTTGACTGATCAAGGATTGAAGTTTTGTGATTAGGGATTTATTTTGCCTATCCAAATAGATGGATGGATCGAGTTAATTTTCAGGAGATGTCTAGTAATGGTGAGTTTAATGGATACAGAGTGATGTGCGTGGTTGAGAATCGACAATGATAGTCATTACAGTATAGAAGAAGAAGCAATCGCCATAGCTGTGGCAAGGATTATATATATACTTTTAATTTAAACCTTATATCCTAATTAACGATTTGTTGTTTCTGTTAGTATATTACAGTTTCCACAATGTATCTTGGTAAGTGACTTATGTGTGCTTTTAAAATCTCCATCTTTCAGCTGTAGCAAATTAAAATTTTCTTTTCCAATCTCAAATGCGAAAGAAACAAGCTATTCTTGAATTTGTAATCAATTTCATATATAAGAGTTTGTTTTAGACAGGAAATGGATATTCTGCATTTTTTAAATTAATCTTGGAAATCAAGTACGGCAACCCTAAATCAAAAATTATTTTTCCTGTTTTTTTTTATGTAAATTAATGCTTTAACTAGTTTATGAACAAACCTAATATAGGGGACGTCTTACGGTTTTAGGGATTGAAGGTAAGAACATGTTAAATGACATACATTCAAAATTAGCTTATAGCTGAGTCGCATAGATTGGTTTTCTTGAATTCATGTCCCATGGACATTTACTTCCATGGATATGCATGAGACTAACCTCAGTACATCATGCCAAAAACAAAAGGCATTAATTTTGCTGTGAAGTTCATAGTTTTATGGCCATACCACCGCATCTTGTTAGAGAAAAATAAAAATTAAATATAAAATAGTGTAAGTTTACACAAGTTTTAAGTTTAAAAAAAATTTACTCAAAAACACATATCAAAAAATTATATAAATTATATTTTAAAATTTCACATAGAAATTTAAGCTATTGAATATAAATGATTCTTTAATATATTTGATACCCATACCACAACTATGGTGATTGCTTCTTTTTTTTTTTTATACTGTAATGATTATAATTATTGACTCTCAACAACACTCATCACTCTTTATCCATTAAACTCACTACTATGCTATCTCGATTCATCCATCTATTTGGATATGCAAAATAAATCCTTAATCACAAAACTTCAATCCTTAGTCAAATCTTGTTTATGAAATTGATGATTGAGCTATGACACTTTGATGATTGAGCTAAACCCTCTATTTCCATCTTGAATTTTTATCAATTCGTTATCAAAAAATCCCTTTTGTGGCCAATTGAGCACTTGTACTGTTAATCAATTAAGTACAATTTGTCTAAATTAAATAAATATAAAAAACCCTACTCAATAGGAAGGGTGGTGTGGACAATAATATTAACATGAATGAATGAGAAGGTTATAATAATAACTTTACATGAAGATGCGTACTTTTTTGTTTGTTTGTTTGATAATAATTGAAGATATGATATTAATTAATTAAAAGTGCATGGATATTTAATTCCCTTGGAAAAAGAGTCTAGACAACACCCAAAAGGAATTTGATGAAATGAAAAATATAGGTGCTCAATAGGCAGAATTGATTATTGGTCTAAAAAATAATTTTTATATGATTTTGTAATATCATTTTTTTCTAAAAGTTATTTGATCTTGAAATTTATATAAAATATCACTATATTGTGTTGACTTAATAACAATTAGAAAATAATGAAGGTAATAATGTTTAATTCCATGATCGTATGACTATGTGAAACAATTATTTTATTCTGAAAATATAAGTTTTTTTTAAAATAGTTTTTATATTATTCTCTAATAATCTAATAATAGCAAGGAAGGTTTTTTTTTTACAAATTGATGAAAATATAAGGTGGAAATAATAGGTTTCACTATGTTAATTAAAATGGTTTTGGAGTGGTTTGGTTGGTGATGGTGAAATAATAATTATAATATACAATATGTTTTTTGAAAAAAAAAATTTAATACTGGCACCACAACAGATGGAGAGGACCATTGAGGTGGTAATATTGATGTGATAATGGTTGTTATATACATATAAAGAAGAAAAGAAAAATATATGTATATTTAGTGTCTAAAATTTTAGATTTATTTCATTTTAGATTTTGAGTTGTTATATTTTTCATTTAAGCATGCAGATGTTCAATTTTTTTTAGATAAATGCTTTTGTTATGCGCTGTTATATATATATATATATATATATGTGTGTGTGTGTGTGTGTGTGTGTGTGTGTGTGTTTGTGTGTAATGATGATAATTTAACTATTAAATTGACATATAGTAATGTTGTTATGTTTTCTAAGAATGCATAACTTTGAATTGATTTCTAATTGTGATATTTTTATTTTTATTAGTTTTATATCAATAATTTAGGAAATTTAATTATCAATTGAGTTTTATATGTATATATATAAGAAAAATTAGATTATTGGTGATGTTTTCACTCAACATTCACTTCCCATCCTTATGACATGTTTGATCATATAAAAAATAAAAATAATTCTTAAAAAAGAACTTAAAAGAATTTATATTCATTTAATTTCCTTCAATTTCTTACCAATTAAATAAATATCCAACTCAAAAAACTAATAAATTTAATTATTTTCATTATATAAGAAAATTGTATACTTTGTAAAACTCTTTATACTTTCTCAATAAACTCTTTCAATTCCATTGAACAAAAAAAATAAATAAAATAAAAAATAAAATACAAATCTGTATCAAACTTCTTCATAGTTAAACTCACCACCATTTAATTGCTTTTACTTATGGCCAATCATCAAGAACAACTCGACCTTGTAATACAAAGTGATATCATAATAATGAAATCCAACAAAACATTATCATAATAAGACCATAAACAACTAAAAGGTGGATTTCTTCAATTTTAGTTTACAAAGCAATAAACTTATTTTTTTCAACTTTTTTTCCTTTTTTTCTTTTTTTTACATGTTCAAATATGACACTCACAATTATGTATATTGGACCCATAACGTGAAAATTTGCAATTAACTAATGAAATGCAACAAAAACACATTATTGATAAATATTTGAAATTAAAAATACAATAAAAAAATAGATGGACATTAAATTACAAATAAATTAAAAACTTCATTCACAATCGGCGAACATGTCAATATGGCACATTCCTATGCAATAGACGAAAACTAAAAAAAACTACTTGGGCAGATAAATTTGAAAATCTAAACATGCAAATAATAAAAATAAAAATATTGAAACCTAAATAGAAAAAATTGAAAAGCTCAAACGCTGATATGTGACTAACTCAATAGCAATCCTATATCATTCTTTGGAAAAATAAATCTTATAATCGTTTCTAATTTTCATTTATATCTCTTTTCATAAGAATAATATATTAATTTTCATTCTTATTTCCACTTTCATCTTTATTTCTTTCAACCAACTTCAAAAAAAAAAAACTTTCATTTTCATTTTCATACTAGCATTATCCAAATTTCAAACTTTTAATGACTGTTCATTCTAATAATTAACTTCTATCAAATGACTCCTCCACATTGAGGCCCTAATCCAGCCATGCATGGAAGTAGAATTGTCTAAAAAAACACAATTTTTTAGACCAATATTTTGCTTTCCATTTTCTTCTTTAAAAAAAAAAAAAAAAACCAGATAGAAACTAAGCAATAGCTCCATTAGAAATTAAGTACAGATTGATAATTTACATATTTGCTTATGGTGTGTCAAAGGATATTGTTATTAGTATAAATCTGAGTTTTGGAAAACAATAAACCCTAAGAATGTTAATTGCCTGCACAACCAAACAATATTGTTTAGGCTGATAAACACTTTTCTTTGAAGAAAAAAAAGTAAAAGAAAATTGTTTACTGAAATCTTCTTATGGGCTTTTGACTATATGATATGGGTATGAGTCATGGACGCCTACCCGAAGGGTCAAACCATTGCAAAGAAGTTGATAAGTTAACTAGAAAGATGAAATAAAGGCTTACAGTTATTTCTAGTTGTTGAGTGGTTTTGTAATGTACGTGTGTACATGCATGTATCGGAGGAGTTCATTAGGGCTTCAGGGAAACATATCGTTTTACTAAACCTGGGAGAAACGAAGCAAGAAAACTCAAGCATAACATCAATTCCAAGAGAGTGTATAATTCACGATTTTGGTAATAGTTATTGTTTGACGAAGTTACAGTTCGCTTTGTATTTTCTGTTAGTTAATTATAGGGTTGTTTGGTTCAAATTCGAAAGCCTGTCCACTTACAAACGTCCACTAAATCTCTTCTGAGCAACAGTCATACGTACAGAAGTTGAGCTTTTCTTCTCCAGCCTATTACTTTGTTAAACTTCAATGATTGCTACATGTTCTTTTATGCGATTGTTCCTTTTTATTATTACTATTATTATTCTTTAACTTGATTTTATACTGTTATTATTCTATTTACATACTCGAAAACTTTAACCTTGGACGATAGAGCTCCCTCCCTTAATCCCTCTCTATATATTACTTTCTTGATGATAGTGTGTGTGTGTGTGTGTACAGACACATTTATGGTTGATGAAATGATTTTGATTGTGTAGGGCAGTCCAGGTTTGGAGCTCGGATACCACCAAAGTTTCTATAAATAGAAAATGCTATTGATCCCTTAATTATCTGAGAGATATTACTATATATTCGCTCAAGATGACATGTGATAACATGATACTGTTAGAATTAGATAAATTAAGCTAATTCGGAGTTTATTGGCAACTCTTATTGCTGTTTTGGGTTTTGTTAGCTGCAATTCGAAGCTTCAGCTGTTACTCTTTGCTTTGTTTGTTTTTTCGCTTTTGGTCTTATGTGCAAAATTTAAAGCTGTACGTTCTGGCCTTGAAACATTGTCCTCAATGAGGGGAAATTTCTTAGATTCAATCAGGTAACGAGTTTGTGCTTGGATAACTGGTAATGTCACTAGGAGTGGATGAGTGGAGGCCTGTGATTGCCTCGATAGAGCAGGTTGTGTAGGTTCTGAAGTAAATAACCAGATTTAACAATTACGTATATGCTTTTTGCTTCTTGTTAATCTTGAATTACGGCAGTAACATTTTGCTTTTTGTTAATCTTTGCAGGATCACAAAATAGGACAAATGGAGATGAAGTGCCAGAAAGGCAAATGTTGGGGGTCTAGCCTCTGCTTCAGTACTTATTATATAGCTAGCTAGCTTCTCTCTTTGCAGATAGTGTTACATCACAGCCTACTTCTAAATAATCTTGTCCTGGCAGGTTGGTCTAAGAAGCTATTCCTAGCTTATAGGAATTAAAACTGTAGTCGTAATGTTTCTACTACATCCTCGACTTCTTAATTAGTAAGACGTTAACACTATATGTCCAGCTCTGTTGTTTCTTTGCAAAACTAGTGTCTTAATTCAGCTAATGGTGAAAATGGCTTTTAGCTTCTGCCAAAATGTAGCTTTGGGCTTGCCTCTCATTAGAAGAGCTGTACTTACTAGTAATCCTTCAATTGTCCAAAGTACCAAGTTTTTCTTCATGTTTAATCTTTAGTTAATTTCCTACATTTGCGAACATGTAGTAATTTTTATCTTTAGCTAACTGCTTTTTCTTACACTGCATATATAGAGAACTCTATTTTAGACTCTACCAGTACCCGTTGATATATATCCGAATCAATCTGATTCCAGGATACGAGGAGCTTGGATTTCTCCCCAGATGCATACCTTAATTTATCAGCTACACATGGATAGTGGGCGGAATAGATCACTAAACCACACATAACACCGCAAGATGCCCATCAATGATTTATTGTCAAGGCAGCGTTTTCTGTTTTCAGTCTAATTGTACTTTTAAAAAATCTTTTTTTTTTTAATTTTAATGTTTTTTAAATTGTTATATAAAAAATAATTTTTTAAAATAAAAAAATATTATCTTAATATATTTACAAATAAAAAACACTTTAAATAATAATATCTATTACAATCCTAATCTTTATCAAAATTACTGCACTACGTAACTCATAACCTCGGACTTATGTTTGGGAGCTAGGGAGAGCTAGCCCGCTACCTGCACGAAAACCTGAAGGTGGATTGGTAGCTAACTAGTTACACTGAGTTATGTTCCATTTATGATTAAAAATAGGTAGTGAAAAGCTCAAATGACTGCCATATTAGTGAAGTAGGAAGTTATTGTACGAAACAAAAACTAATAAGCAATAAACAATTTCAGATTCCCTAAACAAAAATATTAGTTAGATATGCCAGCACATTACACTGCCTGAAAAATAATATTTTCAAACAAAATATTTCACTAAATTCCACGAGAAGTTTTGTTTCTGATTGGAATATTTTTAACAAAAAAATCACTCAAATTAACTTTCCAATAGGATATTCTTTCAGATTTTTTTTCCTTGTTAATTTTGCCTGAAATTTAATTTAAAAAAATATTTAAAAATTAACTTATGAAGGAAATTTTAATCCAAAATTTAAAAAATAAGAAATAATACATAACACTCAAAAAAATTTAGAAACATATTAAAAAGTAGATTTTTTTTTTATTTTTTTGCAATTCCTTGGAAACAATAAATTCAAAAACTCCATTAACAAAATATATTCATAAAATCATGAAACCTAAACCCTATAATACTAGTTAAGCACACAAAGCAAGCACACGGGCGCGCATATATATATATCCTAATAAAATTTAATTACTTTGCTGGGAATAAATATTTTCAGTCATTAACTAAATATATTCATAAAATCATAAAGCTCAAAATCCATATTTCAATTAAACGGAAAAAGAAAAATCAATGTTACTTAAAATATTTATCCTAACAAAATTTAATTTATAATTGTATATAAAAGCACAAACTCTAAATAAATTATCTTAAAATGTTAAGAATCATAAATATTAAGAGGACTTTATCGGTAAATATTAAATAAATTGTTTTAATTTATATGTTAAAGTCCTATTATTATTATTAGTATTATTTATTTATTGAGAATGCTGAGGATTTTATTAATATTGTACCGCATACACCATAAATTTCTTGATATAAAGAGCCAATACTTTTTATCTAACAAAAAGAGCCAAATATTAGGTACAAGAAAGTTGATCAGTATTAAAATATATATACACTAAAACAACTAGGTAAATAACTATAGCAATCTATACTATCATTGTTTTTTTTTTTTCATCCTAAATGTTTTTCAATTTCAACCTTTTATGTACAAATTAATTATTAATTTTTTAAATTCTACTTAAAAAAAAGAAAAAACAACAAAAAAGGACCAAAATATATAACAAAAAATCTCATGTCAATATCAAATTCGATAGAAAAAAAATTATGTTTAGACTACCTATATATAGTTTTTATAATTTTAATTTTAGTATAAAAATTTATTTTCTTAACATTTTAATCTTTTAAATTTGAAAGATGAGAGAAAAAGTTTCTTGAGGAGAGAAAATTATCAATTTGGTTATATTTATTTGGGGAAAAAAAACTTATCTTTAGGTTAAATTCAATAAAAGAGATAGAATTGATGTGTTTTTGAAACTTCATCTTACTTGATAAAGTAAAAAGAGAGGAATATTTTTCCTATTTGATTTTGTATTTTGTATTTTAGATTTTATTTTTTTTCTTTATTCAATAAATTGGATTTTTGATATTATAAAGGTGATTTTAGGTGAAAATAAAATTAAAAATAACTTTTAGGACTACAAACTCCCTTGAATTTTCCGAACACCATTGTGATTATGAACAAACAAACTACACATCACCTCCTACTTATTTAAAAATATAGGCCGATTATTCGTCATATGTCCAATTTAAAAAAAAATTTAATAAAAAGTTTCAAACTATCTAGGCCACCCAAAACCACGTGTTTGGATTTTTTTTTATCATTTGATATTTTTTTTTAGTTTCATTCTTTAATATTGAGTTTTTATTGAATTTTTTTATTAGTTTTTTATTTTAATTTCATCATTCAACGTTAAGTTGATTTTGAATTAGTCTTTAAGATTTGCTTTGATTTGTTTTCTATGAGGTTACAATAATCTCAAACAAATTAATATCCTGACATTTTATTGGTGCTCAATTTTATGAGTCTCAATTTTTATTATCACATAATCAAATAAAAACTAGTTTTAAAAAAATTAAAGTTATTAAACCCAGTGAAATTTATGACTCGGATAGCAGGTTTCGCAATCGATTAGAAAATTTAGCTTCTTAATTTATTTTTGTGTGTTTTTTATAGGGTTATCACATTCTTAAACAAATGTCTTGATATTGGGTTTGTGCTAAATTTTACAAGTATCTATTTTTATTATAATACAATTAAAAAAAACTAATTTAAAAATAAAGTTATTAAACT
>Ga0325404_1002743_pt1 | contig 18817 bp, 18 predicted proteins | sample PopdelMetagenome_18_FD_205664 | JGI IMG/M metagenome (GOLD analysis project Ga0325404, IMG submission 205664) | Populus deltoides microbial communities from Bellville, Georgia, United States - Xylem-Control-R1 | ecosystem: Host-associated > Plants > Phyllosphere > Stem > Wood/Secondary xylem... | reverse complement strand
AATGTTATTATTTACTAAATTGGTTGAACTCACCCTTGCATTTTAATATTATTTAAGGTTATTAACTTTTGCTAGCAGGTCAATCTTTGATTGAGAGTTCCTGCTACCTTGTTTGTTGGTATGCCTTGCTAGCTTCCGTGAGGCTTTTCTTTTTTATTCGATATTTTAGACGCTTCATTATTACACTACTTTATTTAAATTTGAATTTTGACAATGTAATAAGTATTATGAATTATTTGTTTTTGTTCTATTTGATGATAAGGAGTTTTTGAAGTATCATTTGATATATATGTTCTTAGGCTTAGCATAAGTGGAGTGTCCTTATGACACCACTCTTGCGTTGCTAGTCATGGACCCGGGATTCAGGTCGTGACAAAGGTGGTATCAGAGCCAGGTTTTGTTAAAACCCCTGTAACTTGGTTTAGTTAAAACCCCCGTAATATGTGGAACTTAGGATCCATTTTGTCTTGTTGCCATTCCTCTCTAAATTCTTTAATCTCATGTTTAGTTTGTCTTCCTTAAACTCTTTTATAGTTATGTTGATATACATGCATTCTTTTAGGAAAATACCAAGAGCCAGACGTGTAGTTAATGCTGACCATGTTGGTAATTGTTGTATATGTGCGGCATCACAACGATAATCCTCTTAGGTCTGGATGGTCAAGAATGGTGTGGGAATAAAGGACAAGGAATTCTTGTCCTTTATCAATAACAAAAGGGAATGAGAGTCGTCACCTAGTATTTTTGGTCACTAGAAACCCTAACTGGTCTCAGAGTCTAAGAAAAGGGACTGATTGCGTAAAGGGAAGGTATTAGTACCCTTAATATGCCTTACCTGAGATAAGCTATATTGTTTATCTATCTCATATAAACTAAGAAAATATTATATTTTCTAACTGTTGGTCTATTTATGGTTAAAGAAAAGTCCTTCCCAGTAAGAAGGTTATTATCTTATCAGATTAAAAATCTAACCGTTCTAATGCCAAAATAAAAATAAATAAAACTATCTTTTTATTTAATATCGGGAATACATCTTACGTATAAATTCATAATCCCATATACTACAAAAAAAAAGATTTTTTAGTGTTTTTGAATTTAATATAGGGAATATATCTTACATATAAGTTCATAATTCCATATATTAAAAAGAAACAAAATAAATTTGTTGGTATTTTTGAAATATATACCAAGTTCTCATGACTTTAATAAATTGGTTATTAAATCCAAAATACATGCAAATATATAGGACTATTTTTTATGATTTTTTAATATGATAAAATATGCAAGTATAATTTATTTTTGAGAGACTTGACCATATGCAAATTAAAATAGAAATTGTATTTTTGAAGGAGAGATTTTTTTTTTGTTGTTTTTTTTTTATGGGAGGGAACCGATTAGTTTAATATAAAAAAAACCTCGTGTGTCGGTTATAATTCCAAATATTAAATATGAAAGGGTGAAAATATGAAGAACTCAAAATTAAGTGCAAAAATGATTTAGTGACTAGACTAAGGCCTTATTTAACAAAACACAAATAACATGTTTTTATCAAGCTATTTTAACCACAATGTTAATTCAAAACAAATAATTGCTTATCGACTCAAAACCAAAAAAAACCAAACATCCACAGATTTTATTAATGTCACCTACTACGTTCAAATTTCATGCTAAACAAATAAATCAGAGTGTCCATAAAATCATGTCATTATAACTCATGTACCGATATTAATTGTCCACAAAACAATCACAATCCCAAAAAAATAAACCCATAATTCAACGCAAATAATCAAGTCATTTCAAAATTAATAACACATATCAAACCAAAGTGTTCATCAGTCTAAAAAATATACACAATAATAAGCATTTGTCTCAAATTTTATAATATTTTAGCAATTTTTCCAAAAAATTGAATTAAGGTTATAGATCGATCTTCTGACGCATTTAACATGTCCAAGAAATAAAGGAATCAAGTTTGGAGTCTTTTGAAGGTACAGGAGTAGCACCGGAAAGCCCTTGAAAATGGTGGAACAGTGGTGGCACGTGTATTTATGTGCCACCACCACCACTGGTGGCACGTAGATCCATGCGTCATCACCGATTGAAGGGAAAAAACTATTGGATCTGAAGTGGCTCCTTCACCTCTTCCTTTCCCTGCCAACTGTGTAGTTTTTTGTTACCTGTAAACAAAAAAGATCTCACATGCACAATCAATTTATTTCCCTTTTTTTTAAAAGATTTGCTTCTCTCTACAATTTTCTTTTGAGCTCTCTAATGGTTGTTACCATAATGACCAATGGAGGAAAATGTGGTTGACATCATGGTGAGTTGCTGTTGGTAGTCGGCTGAAGGAGAGGGGCAACTTGATGACTGTTTTATTTTTGGAATGGAAGAGTGAAGGGACAAATCTGATGGTGCTAATTCTAGTCGATGGATTTTCAGCATGATTATGTTGTGAAGGTCACCATTATTGGGAGAGGAGACACCATTGCTGTGGTGATGCTGGTGAAAGAATATAGAGGGGAAAAAGCTACCATTGTGGTGGAGATAGAGATAACAAACGCTTTGGGAGAGTCAGATCACATTTGTTTTTGTTCTCCTTATTTTTGAAAATGAGGGTCCTATTTTTGGTTGTCGGTGGATTTTTTATTGACAATGTTAGAGGAGGTCAATTGAAGTTTTCTAAAAAGGGATTTGCTGCCAAAAGGAGTTGCTATTTTTGGGTGTTCAGAGGAGACGATGACTAGGCTTGTATAGGTATGGTAGGTTGGAGTTAGGGGTGTTGGTGATCGTTGGGTTAAGAGAATGAGGATAATGACTGGGTGGTGTTAGTATGTGAAGGAGGCAGTGGTCTGTTTTGTTTTTCTTTTTAGGTTGTTTTCATGGTTGGCAGCCGATTCGGTAATGGGTAGAGATGGTGGAGAAAAAGGGCGAGACTTTGTCGATGAAAAAAATGGTTATGCTTCAATTGAAGAAGAATTGTCTTTTTTTTTTTTCGTGTGGCTGATGGCTCCTACGTGTTTTTGGAGAAGATGGTTTAGAGAGGAGGGCTCGGTTCTTACGGGTTGGCGGCTAGGTTTTGGTTTATTAGGGCTCGGGTTTTGTTTTTGTGTGGGAGAGAGTGAAAATTTTATTTTATTTTTTTACCCCCTAAAATTTACCCCCCCTTTCTTATGTGAGATAACCACCTATTTATAGGTAAAAATTTTTGTCTTCTTCCCCAATTGCTTTGTCCAACAAGCAACCTAAATTCACTTTAGTCCCTTGTTTTTGTTCTTTTTATTTTGGTCCTTTTGTCTAAATATTTTTTATATTTTATATTTTTTTGTATTTTGATCTTTTTTTGAATAAAGCAAACAACACCAACATCAACTTAAAAAGAACATTAACAACTGAACGTGTAGAAAAAGACATTGCAAGTGATGCAAAGATGTCAAAAACATATTTTTTTTTGGGTTTTTGTTGTTTATTGCTATTTTTTGGTTTCTTTCAAATTTTGTTTTCCAAAATAGGGTAAAAAATTAGGTAGTAACAGTAATGATTAAAGAACATTCCTATTGTTTGGCTCAAGAATAAAAGGGGTAGAAAGAGGGTTTAAACCCCTTCTCGTTAGCATATGGGAGGTAGAAGTTCAGGATGATGTCAAGTCTAAGGGAGGTTATGGTTTGGATAAGATTGGACATGCCTGTATACCTTGGCTAATCTTTTAGTTGAGATAGAGAATGAGAAGAATAAGAATGCATCTTTGACTTCCTATATTGTGCATGGAGTGAAAATATCTTTGTCAGGGTTTTCTAAGCTAGCACCTTCCACCTTTAAGGGACTTGATAACTTTGAGGATCCATAATAGTTTTTTTGATGCAATATGGCATATGTGTGAGGCCATGAGATGTATGGATCATTATGGAGTGACTTTAGAATCTTTCAGGTTGGAAGGTGAGGTGACTATGAACTGGTTTGAGTCTAAGTTGAGTTTTTTGAGATATGTTTATAACACTTTCTACTTGAAAATGTGAGGGATGCTAGAGCATATAAGTTTGAGAGGTTGGTTCAAAGTGATTTGACTATGATAAAGTATGAGGTAGAATTCATGTGGTTGTCCAAATATGTTGGGTATTTGGTACAGACTGAGGAGAGGAAGATCAAAAGGTATGTTCTGAGTCTTAATAGTTACCAATTCAAAGCTATTGGGGCTTACGACTTTAAGACATATGCGGTTGTAGTGGATCATGCTTGAGTTATTGAGGCATGAGAGTTAGAGGATGGTTTATCAGTTGGTTCGGTAAAAAAACCCAAGGTAATGAGTCAATTTTCTTATCAGTTGTGGTATAATACTGGTCCTAACAGAGGGCATGGACGCCGATAAGGTAATTTAGACAATCAAGGAGTTTTTTTGTGAAGGTCTGCTATTAGGGGAGCCGAAAAGCATGGTATAAATGAAGGTGGTTAGAAACAGAGTCAGGATATTGTTCAGTTAGCACCATAGGGTCTAGATGAGAGGCCTTTGTGTCAGTCTCGTGGATCTAGGCATTATGACACATTTTTCTATAGGTAGATAGAAGCTTGTTTCGATTGCAGATCGACTGATCACTTACTGAAGGATTGTCTGAACAAGTGGTTATCCATGCTCGTTACATCTACATCAGTTGCATCTCCTACTCAAACTCAGTTAGCTAGTCATTTCATATTTCAAGGTGGTCATGGAGCTGGTGGGCGCGACTAGCAGGGTCGTGGAGCAGGTGGTAGAGGTTTTGCGCCAGGGGGTCAGAGATAGGCATGAGTTTTTACCCTTACTTAACAGGATGCCCATGCATCCAACACTGTTATCTTAAGATGTTCTTTCAAAGCTAAAGTTTTGTTTGACATGGGAGCAACTCATTCTTTTGTGAATCACATTTCGCTTTGAGATTTAGTAAACAACCTAATTTGTTAAAGAGTCCTTTGTGTGTGGCTATCCTTTCGGATGAGGTTATGTTTGGGAAATATGTTTATATTGATTGTGAGGTTTAGGTTTAGGGTAGAAAGGTTTTGAGTGATTTGGTGATCTTAGAAATAATAGGCTTTGATGTGATACTGAGTATGGATTGGTTATATAGGCATCATGCCTTAGTTGATTGTTGGAATAAGACAATGGTTTTCAAGCTTGATGAGAAGATAGAGTTGGCATTCCATGTAGATGGGTTATCATCTTCGTCGAGTATTCTCTCGGTCATTATGAGAAAGATGGTACGAAAGGGTATACAAAGGTTTTTGGCTTATATACAGGATGTGAGTATGAAGGTTCCGAAGATGGAACAAGTTTTTGATAATTAAGGAGTTCATCAATGTTTTTCTCGATGACTTACCTGGACTACCTCTTGATAAGAAGATATAATTTTGTATTTATCTAGTTTCAAGAACGAAACCAATTTCAATGGCACCTTACAGGATGACACCAACAGAAGTAAAATAGTTAAATGAGCAAATTCAAGATTTATTAGATAAGAAGTTTATTCATCCGAGTGTGTCTTCATAAGGAGCACCTACTTTGTTTGTAAAAAAGAAGGATGAGTCAATGAGGATGTGTATAGACTATAGGTAGTTGAACAAAGTCACCGTTGAGAACAAATACCCACTTCCTCATATTGATGACCTTTTTTATTAGTTACGAGGAGCTTAATGTTTCTCAAAGATCAATTTTCAATCGAGGTATCACCAGTTGAGGATTAGGAAGGAGGATATTCCTAAAACTACCTTTAAGACTCGTTATGGGCACTATGAGTTCCTAATATTATCTTTTGAGTTAATGAATGCACTATCGGCCTTTATGGACATGATTGATGGATTTGTTATTGTGTTCATTGATGACATCTTGGGTTATTCGATAAGTGAAGAGGAACATGAATAATATTTGAGATTGATGTTGCAAATTTTGAGATATTATCAATTATATGGAAAGTTCTCGAAGAGTGAATTTTGGTTAGAGAGTGTTGGATTTTTGGTATATATGGTGTCTAGGAATGAGATAAAGGTTTATCCACAAAAGGTGGAGGTGGTTAAACAGTGGCCTAGATCGACTATGGTATCTGAGATTAGAAGTTTCCTAGGTTTAGTAGGATACTATAAGAGGTTCGTGAGATTTTTTTCATAAATTACAACTCCGTTGACAAAGTTGACACAAAAAATATCAAGTTTCAGTATTCAGAAGAGTACAAGAAGAGTTTCTTAGGGTTGAAGGAAAGGTTGATTACAACTTTGATTATGACAGTACCTTCAGGGTCTGGTTGTTTTACTATGAACCATGATGCATCTAGGATTGGATTGGGTTATGTTTTGATACAGAATGGTAATGTGATTGCTTATGCCTTAAGGAAGTTGAAGAAGTATGAGCAAAATTACCCCCACGCAAAATTATCCCTATATAGAAGCATTTGCTTTTAAGATTAAAAGAAATTACTTGTATAAAGAGACATGTGAGAGATTTTCAGATCATAAGAGTCTTTAATATATCTTCCAGTTGAAGGATTTGAATATAAGACAAAGAATATGGATAAAACTGTTAAGTAATATGATTGTACAATTCAATATCACCCAGGCAAGACGAATGTTGTTGTTGATGCATTGAGAACAAAGTCTATAGGTAGTTTGACTTATATTCAGGAGATAAGGAGACCTTTGATTATATAGTTACACGGGTTGTTGGATGAAAAGGTCAGTTTTGAGATTGGTTAGTTAGGAGCATTATTAGCTCACTTTCAGGCTAAGTCAAATGGTAGACCGGATTAAAGAAGCTCAGATGAAGGATAAACAATTTTGCAAGATTCAAGATGAGTTGGAGTTAGGGAGAGCTCCAAGTTTTATTGTTAATAAGGATGGTGTATCGAGATTTGATTCCAAGCTATGTGTGACTTGGTTGGATGATCTGAAAAGAGATGTGATGACAGAAACATATCAAACTGATTATACAATACATCTTGGTTCTCACAAGATGTACAAAAACTTGAGAGAGTGTTATTGGTGGAATGGTATGAAAAGGGACATTGTCGAGTTTGTGTCTCGATGTTTGACCTATTAGAGGGTTAAGGGTGAGCATCAGAAGCCACCAGGGCTTTTGCAGCCATTGTTAATTCCTAAAGGAAAATGGGAAAGGATCATTATGGATTTTGTATTGGGTTTGCCTTAGAGTTAGGAAGGTTACGATTTAGTTTAGGTAATAGTTTACTATTTTGACAAAGTTAGCTCATTTCTTGCTAGTAAAGGTGATATATAGGTTTGTAAAGCTGGTAGAAATCTATGTTAACAAGATCATGAGGTTGCACCGTATGCCAATCTCAATCATGTCCGATAGAGGTCTATAGTTCACTTCTTGGTTTTAGGTGAAGTTTTAAAAAACTTTAGGGACTAATGTTCAGTTAAGTACTACTTTTCATCCTTAGACCGATGGACAACCTAAAAGGACTATACAGATTTTGAAGGATATGTTGAGAGCTTGTTTGATTGATTTTGGAGTTGTATGGAGCAAATACTTGTCTTTAGTGGAGTTTGCGTATAACAATAGTTATCAAACGAGTATTAATATGGCTTCATATGAGGTTTTGTATGGTCAGAAGTGTAGATCACCTATATGTTGGTATGAGGTTGGTAAGAGGAGATTGATGGGTCTCGAGTTAATACAAAATACTTCAGATAAGGTTAAGGTGATCCGAGATAAGCTTCGAACAATCCAGAATAAGCAAAAGAGTTATACGAATAAGAGGAGATGTAATTTAGAGTTTTCAGTGGGTGACGATGTATTTCTAAAAGTCTCTCTAACTAAAGGAATAATCATATTTAGAAAGAAGGGAAAATTAGTCCCAGGTTAATAGGGTCCTTTGAGATTTTGGAAAGAGCAGGGGCAGTAGCATATAGACTTGCCTTGCCGCGTAATCTATCCTCCATGTATATGGTGTTCTATGTTTTGATGTTGATAAAGTATTTGCTTGATCCATAGTGTGTTGGAGGTTTAACTAGTTGAGCTAAGGGAGGATATGTCTTGTAAAGTCCAACCAGTGAAAATAATGAAGCGGAAACCCACACAAAGAGGCGACATGGAAGCATGAGGAGGAAATGCTTAACAAGTATCCATACTTGTTTGATCTTGATGGTAAGACTTCAGTTCTTAAAGTTTAAATTCAAGGATGAATTTTGTATAACAGAGGGAGTGCTGTAAGATCCATGTTTTGACATAATAGGCCAAAGTCCAAAGTTCAGACCATAACACAACTCAACTAATCTAGGTATTTAAAGAAAAGGTTGCCGTAATTTGTTTCTCTCTTTTCCTTTTTTCTTTCTTTCTACTGTGACTTCCTCATAAAAAATACAAGGATTTCAGTTTTAACTTAAGTTTTGAGTTTGATAAAGGTTGAAGAATCAAGTAATTATCCCTCCTTTTTGTTTAAGAGATTGATTATGGATGGATTTAAGAAGTTTAGGGTTTTTATATTGTTTTGGTGATTGAAGGATTTAAAGGTTTGAATTGATGTTTTATAGTGCTAGTTGACTAAAAAAAAACTGATTAGATATCTAGAACTTTAGGATTTAAAGATTAGATTGTTTGTTTTGGGGTTCTAAAGTGTTGAATACTAGCGGAATTCTAGAAATCCCAATTTGATCGACTAGTTGGTTGAACCGACCGACCGACTCATTAGTTATTGCTGGTCAACCAATTGGTCTAAATTGGCTAACCAGTTGGCTTGTGGTGATGGTCAACCGGTTGGACATTTCAGTCAATTGATTGACTCGATATTAGGGGTTAATTGGGTCTGTTAGGTTCGATCTATTTGGGTCATATTTGGGATCGATCAAGTGAATTAGTTCGGCTTTATAATTATATTTTGGTCTCTAAGCTTAGAGTTTTAATCTTTTATGTTATTTTACTTCGAGTTGTTTTTGAGTGTTTTCCGTATTCGTTATAGGTTATACCGACGTTTCTTCTAACGATCTCTAGTATTCTTTGGTTTTACATCCGTTTGTCTTTTCCTTTTTTTTTTGTGAGTGGGATAATCTTTATTATGAATGTAATATAAATAATATATGTGTGTTGATTATATGATGAGAAAAATTGATTAATTCTTGAATATTTATATGTTGCTTTATTATCTGAGCACTCATCGATTCTTGGATTTACACTTGTATTCTGTTGAATTAAATTTTATTCGATAAGACATTTGTTTGCTTTGATAATGATGCGAATATCTATTATGTCTTGTTATAGAACTTGTTAGTAACTCCATATTAACAGATTGTTAGTCTATGTACATATAATATTCTGTACACCTAGTTGGTGAGAGAGGCATTAGCCTGTGGCGACTGATCCTCTAACAGTGATCACCTTCGGGTGTCATCTGATCACCTCCAGGTGTTATATGATCCTTGACATGTATTCCACAACCTTATGTTAAAATGTTTATTATGTATATTTATATCAAGATATGTATGACTTGTAAATTATTAATATCTAAGATGTTTATTAAATGTTATTTCTTCACTGAGTTAGTTGAACTTACACCTCCATTTTAATATTATTTAAAGTTCTTAGTTTCCATTAGCAGGTCGATCTTTAATTGAGAGTTCCTACTACTTTGTTTGTTGGTATGCCTTACTTGCTTTCGCGAGACTTTCCTTTTTGATTCGATGTCATAGACGCTCCACTATTACACTGTTTTATTTAAGTTTGAATTTTGGGAATATAATTAGTATTATGAATTATTTGTTTTTGTTCTATTTGATGATAAATAGTTTTTGAAGTATCATTTGATTTTATTGCTTTGAAGAACATTGTATTTTGAAAGATAACGAAATGGTACGAAGTTTTTATATAATTTGTTTTATAATATGTATCTTTTGAGGTTTAGTATTGGTGGGGTATTCTTACCATAGTTATTAAACCCGGACCAGCCCAGGGGGTCGACCCGAAACCTGGTTGACCTGGTGGCTAGACCAGTCCGGGTTTGTTAAAAGACCGGCCAGTGCAACAACCCGGCAAAATCCAGTCGACCCATGATTAGGCCGAACCCAGACGAGACCTGATTTATTTATTTTTTCAAATGTAGTTTTTCTTCTATATCCCTCTTTTTTCATATTTATTTAGTTGGTTGTTAACACTTTGTAAAGTTCACTACATAAATATTAGAAAAAATATTTTATTTTTTCAATGTGAGATTTAAAACCCTTTAGTATATATACTCTATGTTTCCAAGAAAAAAAGTTATTTTTTCAATTTGAGATTTGACACTTTTTCGTATATATACTCTATATGTTTCCAAGAAAAAAAGTTATTTTTTCAATGTGGGATTTGAAATCCTTTTGTATATATACTCTATGTCCATAAGAAAAAAGTTATGTTTTTTCAATGTGGGTTAAAAAACCTTTTGATTTAAATAATTCAACTTAAAATAATAACATAGTATCTTTTCAATGTGGGATTTGAAACCTTTTAATATACATACTTTATGTTCACAAGAAAAAAATTATTTTTTTAATGTAGGATTTGAAGTCTTTTTGTCTATATACTCTATGTTCACAAGAAAAAAGTTATGTTTTTTTAATATGGGATACAAAACTTTTTGGTTTAAATACTTCAACTTAAAAGGATAATATAATATCTTTTCAATGTGGGATTTGAAGTTTTTTACTATATATACTCTATGTTCACAAGAAAAAAATTATGTTTTTTCAATAATTCAACTTAAAAAAATAACATAGTATCTTTTCAATGTGGGATAAAAAACTTTTTAAAATATTATTTTAAACTTCATTATTTACAACATGTATAGCTTATATTCACATGGATTTTTTCTTAATTTTTTCATATGAAATATTAAAACTTTAAATATATTTTAAAATGTTTTTGGGTTAACCCATGAAACCCGGGATCCGACCTCTTAGCCGGGTCAACCCCCTGGCTGGATTTGATAATTATAATTCTTACAACAACATTGCTGTGTTGTTGGTTATGAACCTAGGATTTGGGCAGTACATTATTATTATAGTATATTATCTTTTCTAAATCGCTACTGACCTTTGCAAGAAATTTCTCAAATGCTGTCTGGCAGACTCCTAAGACTTTTCACAGATGAATCCAAATTCGACAAGTCGAGAGTGGTGCCCAATTGATGAGGGCAAATTACATAAGCTTTTACAAGAGGAGAGGTCTAATTTAGCAAATCTGGTGCAGTATTTAATGGGGTAAGGTAACCAAACTACAATATTTGGGACTTTAGACAAGTATGCATTAACTAAGCTCAGCTTCGTGAAGGAATTGAGGTTCATTAATGTGAAATTCATTAGTGGCTGTAAAGTAAACGAGGCAAGGTAAGAATAGATAGATGCCCATCTATATTTTATAAATTAAGAAGAGGAAGCTAAAGCATACCGGATGTTGATTCCAAACGTGTTCAAGCTGACTAGCAGGCATTTTGAGTTCAACAAGTTTCTTTGGACGAAAATTAGTTGGCAACGATTTTAAAGGGAACCAACCCAGCAAAGAATCCTCAACTCATCTGAAAGAAATTGGAGGCCTTGAGAAAAGTGGATTCCGGTTGATTTCTAAAATGTCTATCTTCAATCTTTTAGGGTGTGTGGTTGCTCAGGCTCGTCAATATAATCTTTGGACAAACAGTGGATGGACTCCTTGAAAAAACAATGAGAGTTGATGCTCCAAAAGAACTCATGCTCCAAAAGAACTCATGCTCCCTTTAAGAACTCATGCTCCCTTTTCAAAGGACTCAGCCTCTTTTCTTCATCTCCTTTGTTGTTGAAAATGAGATCACTCTGGACTCCACCTTTGGTTATCAAATGGCATTCACATCTAATATCAAAGTCACCATCATTCTGACAGGGGCCAAATGAAACAACAGCACAAAAAGTGAAACCCGAGAACTGATCAGTACTATTAGTATGATTCCTATGAGCTGGTAGCTTGATTTTTACTGAAGATCCTTCGGTACTTTTATAACTGAACCACTCTGGAACTTCCGACCCAAGCACACATAAGCTAACTCGAATTGGCTTACCAAGATATTCCTGCATAGAAGAGAGTGAGAAAGTGAGATACAGATACAAAACTATCATGATTTTTATATATATATCAAGATCAAGGGAGGAAGAATTCACCTGATTAAACAGTGATGTTGCAAAGTGTCCAATTCATAACCGGGTATCACACATAATTCTAATGCATGAATTCTGATCCGATTTGAAGCAACCGACAAAATTGAATTGCTGAGAAGCAGCTTCATACTCTTTCTCACCTTGTATGGATACACTTGCTAATGATTCTAGAGAGACGCAATCTGACGCAATTAAAACTTGTAGACTCGGTGGATTAAGCTCTAGTAAACAACGAAGCCTCTTGAAACCATCTAAAACGACTTTAATTAGCTTAGAAAGTTGCTTGATGTTTGCAGGTATCCTCTCAAAATGATTCCAAGATAACTTCAATGACATCAAAGAGCTTAAGCTGTCAGGAATTTCTAACATACCAGAATCTCCTAAATTCAAAAATTGGAGAGCCTAATTTATTGGTGGATGATGCTATTTCTTCTACTTCTGCAGACCATCAGTTCAGAATCCATTCAACATAGAACAATCTTGTACTTTAAGCCATTCAAGAGATTCCAGATCATAGATGTTGTCTGGAAGGCTTTCTAGCTTTTTGCAAGCACCAAGATTAAGCTCTTTAAGATATTTCAACTAGGTAATGATGTTTGGTAGACTTTGCTAGTTCAGAGCAATAGGCAAGATCAAGCGTCGCAAAAGATTTCAACTCGTTAATGTTGTTCGGAAGGCTTGCTAGTTTGAGCCATAATAAAGATGACACTTTACAAGACATTTCAAAAGTCTCCAATGCTGTTAGGAAGACTTGCTAGTTTTGATCAAGGAGAAAGATCAAGCTTTTGAAGAGATTTCAACTTGCCAATGTTGTTTGAAAGGCTTGTTAGTTTTGAGCAAGAAGAAAGATGAAGCTCTACAAGAGATTTCAACTCACCAATGCTGTTTGGTAGACTTACTAGTTCTGAGCAAGAATCAAGATTAAGCATCACAAGACATTTCAACTCGCCAATGTTGTTTGGAAGGCTTGCTAGCTTCGAGCAATAACTAAGATTAAGCCTTAACATACATTTCAACTCGCCAATGCTATTTGGAAGACATGCTAGTTTTGAGCAAGAAGAAAGATGAAGCTCTAAAAGAGATTTCAACTTATTAATGCTATCTGGTAGATTTGCCAATTCTGAGCAACAATTAAGATCAAGTGTCCTAAGACATTTCAACTCGCCAGTGTTGTTTGGAAGACTTGCTAGTTTTGAGCAAGAAGAAAGATAAAGCTCTGCTAGAGATTTTAACTTGCAAATGCTGTTTGGCAGACTTGCTAGTTTTGAGCAAGAATTAAGATCAAGCATCACAAGACATTTCAACTCGCCAATGCTGTCTGGAAGCCAAGCAAATTCTGAGCAATGATGAAGATTAAGGGTCACAAGACATTTCAACTCACCAATGCTTTCTGGAAGCCATGCTAGTTTATAACAATAACCGAGATGAAGCTCTATAAGAGATTTCAACTTGCCAATGCTGTGTGGAAGCCATGCTAATTCTGAGCAATGATGAAGTCTAAGCATCACAAGACATTTCAACTCGCCAATACTCTCTGGAAGCCATGCTAGTTTATAGCAATAACCAAGATGAAACTCTACAAGAGATTTCAACTTGCCAATGCTGTTTGGAAGCCATGCTAATTCTGAGCAATGATGAAGATTAAGCATCACAAGACATTTCAACTCGCCAATGCTCTCTGGAAGCCGTGCTAGTTTATAGCAATAGCCAAGATGAAGCTCTACAAGAGATTTCAACTTGCCAATGCTGTCTGGCAGACTTTCTAGTTCTGAGCAATAATAAAGATTAAGCTTCGCAAGAGATTTCAACTCGCCAATGTTGTCAGGAAGACTTACTAGTTTTAAGCAATAACCAAGATCAAGCCTAGGAAGACATTTCAACTCGCCAATGCTATCAGGAAGACTTGCTAGTTTTAAGCAAGATGAAAGATGAAGCTCTGCAAGAGATTTCAACTTGCCAATGCTGTCCGGAAGGCTTGCTAGTTTTGAGCAAGAAGAAAGATGAAGCTTTACAAAAGATTTCAACTTACCAATGCTGTCTGGTAGACTTGCGAGTTCTGAGCAATAATTTAGATCAAGCATCTCAAGACATTTCAACTTGCCAATGCTATCTGGAAGGCTTACTAGTTTTGAGCAGTAACCAAGATTAAGCTCTACAAGAGATTTCAACTCGCCAATGCTGTCAGGTATACTTGCCAGTTCTAAGCAATAACAAAGATCAAGCCTCGAAAGACATTTGAGCTCACCAAAGCTATCAGGTAGACTTGCTAGTTCTGAGCAATAACCAAGGTCAAGTCTCGAAAGACATTTCAATTGACCAAAGCTATCTGGTACACTTGCTAGTTTTGAGCAAAACTTAAGATCAAGTGTCGCAAGACAATTCAACTTGCCAATGTTGTCTGGAAAGCTTGCTAGTTTTAAGCAATAATAAAAATCAAGATTGTGAAAAGATTTCAACTCGCCAATGCTGTTTGGAAGGCTCGCTAGTGCTAAGCAATGATGAAGTTTAAGCTCTTTAAGATATTTCAACTTGCCAATTTTGTCTGGTAGACTTGTTAGTTTTGAGCAATAACCAAGATAAAGCCTCGCAAGACATTTCAACTCGCCAATACTATTTGGAAGGCTTGATAGTTTTGAGCAATGACAAGATTAAGTTCTACAAGAGATTCCAACTCACCAATGCTACCAGATAAACTTGTTAGTTCTGAGCAAAGCTCGAGATCAAGCGTCGCAAGACATTTCAACTCACAAATGCTGTATGGTAGACTAGCGAGACCTTTGCAGTGCGTTAAATTCAATTTAACAAGTCGAGTGAGGCACCCAATTGACGAAGGCAAAGTACATAAACTCTCACATTTCCTAAGATCTAATTCAGTAAGTCTGGTGCAGTATTTAATAGAGGAAGGTAACTTAACCAAACTACAACACCATGCCAGATTTAGAACCTCAAGATTTGGAACTTTGGACAAGTCTGAATTAACTAAGCTCAGCTTCGAGGAGTAACTGAGGTTCATTAATTTCAAATTCTCAAGTGGCTGTACAAAAAAAAAAAAAAAAAAGGCAAGGCAAGGCAAGGTAAAGAATAGATACAGGTTATGAATAATTTAAAAAATGTCCTATATTTGATAAAGAAGGATGCTAAAGCAACCTGACATTCATTCCAAAGTTCTTCGAGCTGGCTACAAGGCATTTTAAGCTCAACAAGTTTCTCTGGACAAAAATTTGATGGCAAGGATTTCAAAGGGTAATTATACCAGTAGAGAATCCTTAGCCCATTTGAAAGAAATTGAAGCCCTTGAGGAAGGCGAATCCTTGTTAGCTCATCTGGGGAATTTGGATTATGGAAATCGAACAATCTTAGATTATATATCCCATCAAATGCTGTAGGACTTAAGTTCATTTCTTTAGTTGCAGACATGTCGAGGGATATGGCTTCCACTTTTCCTGTCCCCTAATTACCAAAAGCAAAGAATAAGTTGCTGTACGAATTTGATTTTACAATTTTAACCAAGGCTACATCTCCTAGCTATTAACAAAAATGTCAAACAACAGTCAATTAATCACTTGGAACTGTTACCTGATGATTTGTTAATACATGATAGACATCCTCAGCCTCCCACAACCTGCTACGTCCTCTAAGATCAACGTTTTCTTGGTGGACAATTTGTCGCCCTAGTTTTTGCAGCATATCATGCATCCAGATCCTGTTGTCAATAATTTTTATGAGACAAATATCAGTGAGACGATCTATCCCACTTCTTTCTTGAAGATCTAGTGTTTGATGGAGAACATCCCTTCTGCACCATCCAAAGAAACATGCTATATCAAGAAATATTTTCTTTTCTGTCTGATTTAATTCATCAAAACACATTTCCAAACTTTTCTTAATGTCCTCGCCAATTTTTGTTCTTAGCTGTGCCACCTTACTTTCCAGTATTCTACACTAGTCTTTTTGTATAGACTGGCACCTAAAGCCTCCAGAAATAATGGAATGCCTTCAACACAGCTTACCACACTTTTTGATAGCTCTGTATATCCTTGTATAGGATTATTTTGTCTGAAAGCATGCAAGCTGAAGAGTTCAAGAGCATCGTCTTCATTTAAATTCTTGACCTCGTAAATGTCGTCTTCTTCGCATGCATTTATAAGCACTTGCCAATCTCTACTTGTCACAATGATTCTACTTCCTTGGCCAAACAAACCATCCTCTCCTAGTAAATCTCTTAAATCTAGAGAACTGTTGACATCATTAAGAACTATGAGGACCTTTTTTCTTTGAAGCATTCGCTTAATTTACGGGGGTAACACCTTTGTGCCTATGTTCAGATCTTTGTTCTCTAATACTTCACGAAGAATTTCCTGCAGTACATGAACTAGTCCATGCTTATGTGATTCTGCCATTACATTTCGGAAAAAGCAATGACATGAGAGTTTCGATGATATACAGCTTCAGCCGTTGTTGACTTGCCTATACCACCCAACCCCCATATTCCCACAATGATCACACCGGTTGATCCAAAGGATAGTAACGATTCAATGTCTTCAACGCGTGATTTCATTCCAATAATGCGTTTTGAATCAATTGAGGGTGCAGGCATATGCTGCAATTTCTTTTGAATGTCAGAAACAATTTCCTCGATTAGCTTGGTCTCATCCCTGCAGTGCATAATAAAAGAAGAACAAATACAGGCTAGTAAGTCCAATAAGCCACTAGAACCTAACTTTTTTTTTTTTTTTTTTATCATAGCATCAAACACAGTATTGATTCTCGAACAAAATGGTTTACATATGCTGAGGTTTAACATGCTGTAACTAGTTAGAGTTACTATTGACATCGCTTTAACCACAACTTTAGTTAGTTTATAACTTGTGTAAAGTCAAAGTAATGCTCTGGATTACGCACGAGGAAAAAAGAGAGAACAAGTGATTGAAAATATCTGCAGTTGAGAGAAAACACTTCCCTGTTCATAGTTGATTCTGTATAAAATTGCAGACCTCTGTTTTGTTGATTTAATCGAGTTTTCCATGTCCTCAATTACTTGTTAGTGATCCACCCATCCACCCAACAATACACACACACACACGCACGCACGCACACCATACAGTCACTAAACAAAATAACTTACCTGATGACTGTCGAATCCCAGCCCTTGAGATTAGCTATTTCTTTCGAAGCATGTCTCCAACTCTCTACTTCTTGAGAACTGCAATCACTTTCATGCTTGCAAATTGCGTCTCCATAGCTCCCAGTCAGATCTTGAACATGGCTTGGATCAAGTTGGTGAAAAACTGGCAAAACCTTCTGTCCTTTGGTCTCCATGCACTCAAGAATCTTGGAGAGTTCCCTCAAACAGAAAGTGGAATCTGCATAATTTTCAGAGAAAATGACTACCGAAATATATGACTCTTCAATCCTTTCCAAGAGGGCAGGCTCAATCTTTTCTCCTCCATGAAGTTTATAATCGATGTAAGCATGAATTTGGTTTTGACACAAAGCCTTGTAAAGATGACTTGTAAAACTATTGCGGGTGTCTGCGCCTCTAAAACTGAGGAACACATCGTACTTCCAATTCGAAGGAGTAATGGTAGGAGTGGAAGCCATACAAAAAAAGGCCTGATATATGTGTAAATAAGGTTTCTACGTCTGATAATTATTCCCTGTAACAAGCAAAAAGATAACAAATGATTATAATGATCAGTAACATAACAAGTAAAAATCATGTTGGCTATGATCCTTATTCGTTAAAACCAAAGAAAATATGTTCAAAGCCAAAGCCATATTATCAAAACCAACCGGAAAATAAAATTGGAGAAGAGAAAACCAGAAGGCAGCCAGCAAAAATACGAAGCAGCGGCATAAAAGAACAGAAAATAGACCCCAAAACATGGGCTAAAAACATACAGAACCCCTTTGAACTATTGGTTGTTTGGATTGACAATCCTTTTTTTTTTCTTTAAGTCTATGGATTAGGAACTCAACACTTTGGTGGTTTGATTTTGATTTATTTTGGAATGTTGATTGTGATATTAAAAGAATTGTTTTGGTGGTTTTTTTGGAATAATTATCTGAAAGTTGTGATGGTAAAGACTTGCCGGTGAATAATGATAGAGGAGGTTCTAATTCAAATACCTCATATTTGATGTACTAAAATCAAAAGAACAATAGTATAGAGGATGTAAATTAAAGTGGTCGGTGGTCTAGGGTGCGCAAAATCAGATGCAGGAAATAAGACCTTAGAAAACACAAGGGAATACTACATTGGTTCATGAATGTTGATCTAGAAGTAAACCATAACCTTCAAAAGAATTCCTTAAAACAAATTGTTGAACAAGATCAAAATGCCAAAAAGAAGATTGATATAGATGGGTCAGAAGAGAATGAATCACTGAATTATACAGAAAACTTAGCAGATTTATTTATGACTAGTGAGATAGAGTTAAATCCAAAAAGATATATACTCGCAAACGTAAGATGATCATAACTTTCAATTCAATTATTAAATCATATTTTTCTTATTCTATAAGGGGGTCCGCTTGCTTGGAGGCCAATTTCGTAATTTTTTCTAGACTTTCCTGGATTTCTAAACTCCCAAAAGAGATGTAAAGAACAGATCAGGAATATATAAAAAGAAAACTATTAGCCAGGGAAGAAAAGAGGATGAAAATAGACCAACAACAAGAAATAGCAAGAA
>Ga0325404_1002742_pt1 | contig 18819 bp, 10 predicted proteins | sample PopdelMetagenome_18_FD_205664 | JGI IMG/M metagenome (GOLD analysis project Ga0325404, IMG submission 205664) | Populus deltoides microbial communities from Bellville, Georgia, United States - Xylem-Control-R1 | ecosystem: Host-associated > Plants > Phyllosphere > Stem > Wood/Secondary xylem... | reverse complement strand
GTGTTGTTATTACTACTAAGTCGTTGTCTTCCTTCATGAAAGGAGATTAGTGTATGAGTTTAGTTCAACTTAAGTTAGATTTAGTTGGGGTTTCTAATTTAGGTTTAAATCTATTATAGTTGGTTTGGATAGTTGGTAAATGATGTGTTAAAGTGACTGTTAGTTTGAATGGTGAGAGAGGTTTGACTAGAGCAAGTTTATGGCTTATGGTTTATGGTGCATGGCTTGACTGAGTTTATGGCTATAATAGTTTAGTGGCGGAACAAGGTTGGTGCTAGTTTGAAGGTGTTGGTTCGATATATGTATGACTTGATTTTGTAATAGGTAAATGATGTGTTAAAGTGGTTATTGGTTTGAATGGTGAGAGAGGTTCGATTAGAGTAAGCTAGATGGAAAAAAAAGAGAAAAAAAAAAGAAGGTAAGGGAGAAAATAAATAAAGAAGAAAAAAAGAGGAAAAGAAATATAAAAATGGAGTTGGAAGAGAGGAAAAATGTTATTTTTTTAAGAGTTTTTTATTTTTATTTTATGGATGATGACTTTTTTTTTTCTTAGAATGATTATAAATTAGGCTATTTATAAGTAAGGAATTAGGTTCACCCTTCATTTTATAGTATTTAGATTGCAATTTTAAGGGATCCTAGTATAGATTTTAGGATTGTGCGGGGATAGGATTAGAAAAGCAAGTGTAAGGTATCTCTTTCTTACTATATATTTATCTCTTTTTTTTTACAATTATTTTTTTTCACCCCCTCTCATTTTTCATTTTGATACTTCTTGTTTTTCACTCATTTTTCCTCATCTTTATTTTCTCTTCCATTTTTATTTTTTTATGATTGCTTATTGCCTATCTTAAAATAATAATATATAAAAATATTAAAAATCTTCAAAATCCATGAAATAGTAATCTTTTTTTTAAAAGATAGAGCTTTTCAATAAAAAAAAAAATACATTGTTTTAAAGATTTTTTTGAAAGTTTCAAAAAAATCTTTGAAAAAGTGGGGGATAAAAAATGGATTATAACATTATTTTTTTTTAATGATTTGATGGGGTTATTTTGTTTGTTTTAGCAAATCGGTTGATGGGTTTTTGAATATTTGCTAATGGTTGGTGAATGATGATTTGAGTAGGAGGAAAAGAAAAAGGAAGAAGTGTAAAGATGTCGAAGAAATAGTGTAAAGTAGTAGTAAAGACTAGCACAAATACATAAGAAAAACGTTAGTTATACTTTAGTGTTGGGTAATTTTTGTCAAATAAATGGTAATTGAGCTGAAATGTCAAGCCCGGTGCTTGGATGAGTTTTTCCGAAGGGGGTTTTTGAATCCAATTTCAAATTTGGAGATAGGACACCGCCACTTTTGGTAGTTGCAGTGACAGTGACCTGGTGATAAAGGCAAGTTGAGCAATTATGAGAAATTTTTAGATTAAATCCTTATACATCTCAAGAGAATTCTTGGAATAAAAATTATATTTTTGGTTAATTTGGATTGAAAGACTTTTCAGTATACTGCAAAATCTACATCTTTTTCTTTAAGGGGGATAGTGGGGACTGCAGGATCTTACGCTACGTCTCCTCAGTGTCTTACGGATCTAGCAAATAGTATGCGCCTGGCGATTCACAGCTGAATAAAAAGGCCACTCTCATAATTCCCTTTATATTCTTCTTCCTGCTTTTTTCTGATCCAAATTTCCATATCGCCCGTGCTCTCTTTTGTCTTCGTTAGTACATCTGATGGGGTTTCGTTCAAACCCTAGATTTATCATCTTAGTCGTAGCTGCTGCTGTTTTGCTTCTACTGTTGTCCTTATCTCACACCGCCGCTGCACAGGTCTCTCTCTTTATTTTTGATTTTTTTTAATCTATTTCTTCTACTTTTCAGTTTAAGATGTTAATAAATGCGTGATGTTGTTTATTTATTTATTATAGGAAAATGAGGGAGATGAATCAAGATCCTTTCAAGACCTGGGCCGCCGTGGCATGGTATTCACCATCACCATCATATGCTACTTTGTTTGGTCATATACTCATTTTCTTTTTAATGGATGGGTGGATGCAGGTCGTTAGAAATGGAGGTGATGCCAAATCTGCTGGTAATGGTCTTAAATTGGAATCGGGGCTTGGAATTTTTGATGCTTTCTTTGCCAGCTTGTCAATGATTTTGGTCAGCGAGGTAATTGGGCTCTCGCTATCTACTGCTGTCTTTTTTTGGATTGATGCTTGACCTAATCTTCTTAACTTTTCTCTGCTTTAATTTGATTTTGTTATATGTTTCTATTGCTTGACTATTACGGTGCGTGCTAGATTGGTGATGAGACTTTTATAATAGCAGCTCTTATGGCAATGCGACACCCTAAATCTACTGTGTTATCGGGTGCTCTCACCGCCTTGATTGTCATGACAGTAAGCTGCCCTTTTTTATTTTTATTTTTTTTGTTTCAGCAGTTTCTACTTCAGCCAAAGAACCCTTACCTTCTCCAACTTTGTTTTCTCTCTCCCTCTCCTTTCTTTCTTCTGACACTGCAAGGCATTGAATGGAATGGTCCAGCCAGCAACTACACTGAACTTTTCTTATTCTCAATGTTGGTGAAGCTTAAAGCTGTTGTGCATGTCATTTAGGTACTTTCTACTGGACTAGGTAGAATCGTGCCAAATTTAATTTCAAGGAAGCATACAAATAGTGCAGCCACCGGTATGTACTATATAAATTAACACTTATCCAGTGCAGCCAAATTTCTTGTTTTCTAGAAAATGCCTTCCATGCTATCCTATTCATCATTTACAATTGCTGCTATTTCTTTGAAATCCAAAGTATTCTTCATGGGAAGATTTAAATACTTTACTACAGAATTGGGATGTATTAAAATAATCAGTGCACCGTCTTTGTTTTTTAAATGCATTCACTTGGGACACTATTATAGCATATAAAAATATGTATGGCAGGATCAATAGTGGGAAATTGTGGAGCTTGATGGGGCGAGGATGCCATCTAGGCACTCCATCAAGAAATGTGTCATCAATGTACTGTTTCTTTGCTATCAGCCACTTAAATAGAATCATTTTCTATAGTCTTATAATCATGAGAAATATTGGAGGAAAAACTATCGTTTTGATTTTAAATGGTTGCAAATCTTGCTTGGTTTCACTCGTTGGACTCTCATGATGTGTAATATGTGGACGAGAGCTGGATATTTTTGTGTTTTGTCTACTTGTGGAAAACTTCCAGTTTTATGAAAAAACGTTTTCCACAAGTACATGATCTTTGTAGTACCAAAACGTTACCTCCACAAAAATCCTATAAATGACTGGAATAAGGAGCTTGGTGCCTTCCTTGTAATAATATATAGGAATTAAACCACAGTGAATTTTCCACAAGAACAAAAATAAATTCATATTTACTTGATGAATCTTCACATCACGAAGTTTGAACACAATCATCTTTGTGGTTTAATTCTGTTTGTAGAAAGTGCTACAAGTAAATTCCTTGAAAATTCCTTGAAAGTGCTACAAGTAACTTCAATGAAAAGTATATCTTCAAATAATTCTGTTTGAAATTGCAGCCCTTTTTTGTCCCTATACTTTGTATATATCTTAGAATTCTCAGAGTCGACTATAGTTGAATAAATGTTTTAAGGGGACCTCTGTCAGTTGTATGGTCAAGGACATGTAGTGTCCTACAGGTTGCATCGCTCTGAATCTACAATTAGTGTCAATAAAATGTAGTAGTCATAGTTTGACTTTTGACTTCATATTTCGCATTCACATGGTAAATGAAGTTGGCTTATCTTATTTGTGTTAGAATCAGGTTAAATATGAAAACTCACAACTGTTTTCTTTCCATATGCAGTTCTTTATGCATTTTTTGGCCTGCGGCTACTTTACATTGCCTGGAGATCGGATTCAAAATCATCACAGAAAAAAGAAATGGAAGAAGTATATCTTTATTGCTCTTAAATCTGTCTATTCACCTGTTACATGTCTACTTGGAATATACATTTTCTTCCATTGCTGCAAGTATATAAAATCTCCTGCTAAACAAAAGAGAGTTCTAGATTCTTGTTGGTTCTTTATCTCTCATTTCAGGTTTTGGATGTCTCTTTGGATGAGTAATTGATGGTAGAATGGTTAGCATGTTTAATCTGCAGAGTTGTATGCCTTCACCTCCTCCCCTCTCCCTAGTGTTTTGGGCTTTGAGTGCACCAGTGAACTGTTCCCTTATTTATTATTACTATAATCAATTGGCTTAGCCAATTTGCTATTAAATACCTGAACATCATCAGCCTTTTGATCCAACATTCTTTTTTTGGTGAAAGTCAATATTGCCTTGTTTTTGCCCAGTTTTATGTCTCTCTAAAAGTTCCTTGTGTCTTTGGGTCATGAACCTTTTGTATTTTTTTTTCGTAAGATATGGTTTATGTATGTAAATTATGTAGTTATATTAATGTGAGGTTCCTAGCATGATTGTGATCTCTTTTGAAAGAAATCCTGGAGGTATTTATTGAAGCTTCAATTTCAATTTGCTCCTCCCTGCATCAACCTCCCTGAGCTGGTATTACCTTTATCTTGAATTGTGTATTGTGTGTTCAGGTAGAAGAAAAGCTTGAGGCTGGCCAAGGGAAAACATCCTTCCGCCGTTACTTTTCAAGATTTTGCACACCAATATTTTTGGAAGTATGTGTAACTTGTCATTCTTATTCTGCATTTTGGTCTCATGAAGGATTTCAGATTCTTTATTTTGTGACATGGTGTTGGGATTTGCAATGCCAAATCCTTTTGCCATTCTGTATTTAAGTACAATGATAACTGTGTAAGGTTATGTTTGTTTAGATATTTCTATTATGATTCTACTGTTAGCATCTCAGCGGAAGCATGTGTGTTTTTTCTATGCAGTCATTTATTTTAACTTTTTTAGCTGAGTGGGGAGACCGTAGCCAGATTGCTACAATTGCTGTAAGTTCATGTTCTGATTCTTAATATTTTTATCAAGATTTTTTTGGCATGGCTTAGTCATACTTCCATCCTTGCCTTGCAAAATTTTATTTCTCCTTTTCTTCTTGTGCCGACTCGTCATTTTGAGTGCTCTGTTTCCCTTTCATATGCTGTGAATTATGATTTTACTCCATAATGATTGCTGCAATAGGATTTTGGGCCTTATATTTTGTAGTAGAGATAATTTTATTGAGAAAGGAAATTCAATATAGTATGAAAATGGAGGATATATCATCCTTCCTAAGAACAAGAAAATATCTCAATCAAATGAAGTTCTCCTATCTTTCTGTGCTCTAAGGATACTTTAGTGATGCCCATGGTAGAGTGCCCTAAATTCAAAACCACTGTAAAGGTAAATGTTGAACTTCGGTGCCAGTTTTTATGTATCTTTGACTTGAATTTGCATATACTATGGTTGCTGTTACAGGCTTATCATCGGAGAAAATCTCATAAACCAAACCATCATACCTGATGGTGTGTCTTGATTATATTGGTACCATGTATGGGCTTTGATACACCTCTCACCATGCCATGTTAAATTTCCCATGTGATGTGAAACTTTGTCTTCCGATTTTGGCTGCATAGCTTAAAAGCAATTAGATAACTTTCTTTTAGGATGGTGTGCACAGCCGCTAGCTCCCACCAACCTAATCATCTACACGAAAACAGTAGATGAAGCAGCAACATTTTTGGCATAAGAATTTAGGTAGTTTTTGGTGTTGTGATAACAGTTATTTTTTGTTTGGAAATGCATTAAAATAATTTTTTTAAAAAAATTATTTTTGATATCAGCATATTAAAACGATAAAAATTTTTTTTTTAAAAAAATAAATTTAAAATTTTGTAAAAATTTAGTCTTGTAGGGATGTCTGAACTGCCTAGTTTTGCGGACAGAGTTCGGAGTTCTTGCAATGAGAATTTTTAAGCATATCTTCCTGGATGTAATAGGATCATGGGTTTGTGCATGTTAGGTTTCTTGAGAGTCCCGCCTAAATTTAGTGATGTTTATACCAGTGAAGTCTTGTGTAATTGAAAATTTATATATATAGAAAAATTAATTCGTGTAGGCAAATTGTCGAGTACCCTTAAATTGTGTGCTCCTTATTTGCTATGTTTATTGCCACTTGCCTAACATTTTGCAGCAGAACCAAGGTTTGTCATCACAAGATCCCTGGCTTTTAGTCTTCAAATGCCAACACCCACTATTCACGTGATTTCAATTTTCATGGTTCTTCGGTTGTGCCTATTCTATCTATATGATTCTTTAAGCATCTGGCTTGCATGTGTTCGTGAAATAGTTTGAACACTCACAGGAATTCTTGAACACAAAAGCAGCTGTGAAGATTTTGCACGAAAAATCAACATGGCTCCCGTAATTAAGATGCCTGCTGTTTTCTTTACTTGGCTAGATTGATTTGAATGGTGAAATACTGTGATTAGGAAGCAATTGTGTTCTCTGTTTTTATTTTCCAGGGACGGATGCCATTGTTTTGATAGGATACTGAACATGATTTATCTTCTTCTTGATGGGTTTTTATATTTCTCAAGAACTCGGAATGATCTCAAATTGCGATGCTGTAGAATATGTTATTATATAATATTTTGACAAGAATGTCTGGCTCCTGCAGCTGGCAACACACAAAAATGCCATCGGCGTAGCTGTGGGGGCTACTTTGGGACATACCATCTGCACCTCCCTGGCAGTGGTTGGTGGAAGCCTTCTGGCGTCTAAGATCTCTCAAGGGACAGTTGCAACCATTGGAGGCTTACTTTTCCTTTGCTTTTCCTTGTCGTCTTATTTCTATCCTCCTCTATAACAGCTGTTTATAACCTACTGTAATTAAATTAAAATTAAAATTAAATTAAGTATAAGTGAAGTTTAATTAATAAATAAGTTGAATTTATATGTTTTGAAGAGATAGAATTCAATTTATTTTGTTTTTTATATTATTTTTGTTCTCATTTATTGTCGGTCTTTAAAAAAAAAAAAAAAGAGAACGAATATTATGAGGAAACTAGTTTTAATACCTAAAGGTGCATGAGTCATATATTCTGCAGAACATTGATCGAACTTAAAGGTGCATGAATCATGTATTCTGCAGAACATAATTCTTGCCAAGATAACCACATTATAGTGGGTATAGTTTAGTGGTAAAAGGAACAAAAAATTAGTGGTAAAAGTAACAAAAAGAAAAGCAATTATTGGAGTGAGATAGTCATAGTTGGAAAGAGGATTCAGCTCTTCTTTCTCTGATTCAAAACTGTGTTTTCATAATTTGTTAACAATTTAATATTTATAATGTTTTAGTGTATGTTCATACCTATTATGTGGATATATCAAGAAAGTTGTATGGTCTAATAAAGCTACTATGAAATGAAATATAATATTTACTCATGGGTGGGTCCCCAAAAGGGGCATTTTAATAAGGTTGATTTCCTGCTTTTGCAATTAGTTTTTTTTTTTTTAAAGAGAATATTAAATGAATTTAATTGAGATATGGGTGGAATATAATGAAATAAATCTAGTGCTAATAAAAAGAAAAGAATAAAAAAAATTATCTTTCCTATATACTTTCTAAGGTTCCGTTGCTACAACTTAGGGAATATGTGTGTGTGTGTTTTGTGGCCAGCCATTTAGGGAAGAAAGAAAAGAAAGAAATTTATGAAAAAAAGAGAGAAATTTATGATAAAAAAAAGAGAAATCTTGTGAGATCATGATAGTTTCTACATCATCTCTTAGAAAAACCATATTTAGGATTGATTAAGTGAGATTAAGAAATAGAAAGTAAGGTTTTAGAGAGAGAACGTAAATAAGTTGAAGAAAGAAGAGGAAAGCTTGGGAAAGTTTCATTTAGCTAGTATTTGGAGAGGAAAATCTTGGTAAGGTGGCCTAAGCTCATTTTAATAGGTCATTGAGAAGTTTCATTGATTTTTATGAAATTTTTAATTATATAAATTAGGGTTCATGACTGAGAATTTAAGGGTTTTGTAAATAAGTGTTAGAAATGCTAAAACATGTAGAAAAAAAGTGTTATATATGTAAAATTGATGTTATTAAGAAGAAAACATGGTGAGGATTTGAGTGGAGGTGGTCGACTAAGTGTAGAAAAAAAAAGTATTTTTTTGATGTTTATGTGTTAATATTGTAAGGAATTAGTGTAAAGTTTATTTTTGAGATTATTTGAAAGGGATTAGATCATGTTATCAATTTTAATTAACATATTGGAATGTTTGTTCATTGTAGTATTGGAATGAATAAAAATATATAAATGAGTGTGTTGTGTTTAAATAATAGTTTTGTAATGTAGAAATTGTAATTTGAACTATGATAAAATTTAAGAAAAACATTAGAAAGGAAATGAAAGAAAAAAGTCTTATGGCCTTATATGTATACAAAATGAGAGGAGAATTTAAAATGAAGTAGTAATTGAATCTGATTATTTGAGAGTAGATATAATAAAGAAAGGATAATGATTATTTATAGGTGAATAATATTTAGTATACTTGGGGTTAGTTGAAGAAATGATAAATATGACTTTGAAGATGAATTGTATGGTGGGATGTAAGTTAAAGGAATAGTGGTATGTTATAAAATGATAAAAAATTAATTTATGGTACCTTTTTTGGATTCAGAAGAGGCACCAAGAGTGACATCTTCTGCAAATAGAGGAACATGCTCAGCTAGACTTATCTTTTAATTATATAATTTATTTATTGAAATTACATTAGATTTGATAATTTTTATTGAAACAAAATTGTGTGGTATATGAAGTGGGAAAAAAGAAAACAAAATAGAAAAGAATAAAGAAATGAGCTAGAAATAACAAAGGTTGTGTTCGGAAAATTGGTTATGTGAAGGAAGTCAAGGATGGTGTTGCTACTGTTGATGAATGATAGCTAATAATCTGTTGCTTCAATCATTGAATGGAAGCCGTTGTTTGTTATTTTCATTGTTGAATAGAAGCCACTGTTTGTTGTTTCTATTGTTGAATGAAAACTCTCGTTATGTTTTTTTCATTGTTGAATGAAAGTCAATGTTCATATCTCCTAGTGTTACTATGAATCTGTATGAGTGGGTAATGGTGACTATGAGACTTGAAATTGAAAAATAGTATGGTAGTTGATATTATAATTAAATAGAAATTTTGGATATTTATAACATAATAATTAATGATGTTTTTGAGTTGGTCAAATTGTTTATGCATGTTAGAGTAAATTTATAAATTGCAGTATTAAATTATTTATTTTTTTGATGTATTTTTTTGCAGGGCCATCATACACTATAGGGAAGGGCTGATATAGCTATTAGGATTAGACTATTATATTAGGTATAATCTTGTACTTGTATGCTTTTTATGTATAGTTAATATGATCTTTTATTTATCCTACACTTAAATCTTTTGTAAACTTATGTTTTTAGTTTTCATGTTACTATAGAAGAATTACTTCTGGTTCATATTGGAAAACTAAATTTGTGTGATAATATTGAGAAATATTGATGTTGATGTGTGATAAGGTCCATGATGTTTCGACTAATATAGTGGTGGAGTTAGTTGTGTTGTGTATGAAGTGATCGATAATTTGGTATGGTGTAGGTACAGGGAAAACTCTGATGAAATTTTAGTAAAATAAATAACATGACCATTTGTATATAAAACAAATTGACCCTAATTTCATTGTATATGTATCATGTATGGATACAATTGTGCTAAAGATTAGGACGGTACATGCATGTACTGAAAATTCCCCTTTTCTTGTAGGATAAATTCATATTTTAGTAGCTAACCTCGAATTTAAGAAATTGTGGTTGCTACTAGGCTCAACCAATGTTATAACAATATAATCTCCATTTTTCCTAAAGAAGCGCATGGTTTGTGGTGCTGCATTTCCTGAAATAACAAGAAAACTAATTTCAAGAATGTTCTCTTCCTATTCTATGTTACTCACATCCAACGATTCATCAATGGAAGGAAAGATTCCTTCTCTAAAAAATAACTTCTTATAAAGATGGCTCAGAGAAAATTTTTCATCACAATTGAAGCATAATCCATGCGTCCTTCTTTCTTGTAACTCTGTCGGGCTCAGTTTGATAGGGTCTTTTAAGGTTCCATGTACCCCCTTCTTTTGGTCATACGAACGAGACTCATATAGTTGTGCAAGACCAATAACAATAGATAAGGAAATTGGATTTCATACTTGCACATAAACTCGTATTGCTTCTTTTAATCCACAAACAGAGCACCAAACTTGTTGTTCCTCGGATAAATGGCTAGCTCGATGTAACAATTGATCAAACTCCATTTGGTAATCGTGGATGCTTCCTGTTTGCTTAAGCTTGGTGAGATCCCCAAAAACATTTTGGTATTTTGAAGGTTAATAAAAATGTAATTCGTAATTGAAAACCTCCTAATTGAAATCTTCCTATCGATGTTTGAAATGTTGACACCATAATTGGATATTACTATCTAAGTGGTAACCATCCATGAAAAGTTTCTTTGCCTTTTTTATGTGTTAAAACTCAAAAAATTGCTCCACTTGACAGATCCACCTGGTTGGATCTTTCGTGCTATCATAGTATGGAAAGTCCAACTTTATGATTTTAGGTATGAGGGAGCCTCCTCCCAAGTGGCTACGATGAGGCTTATGAGAGGACCCGACATCATCATGTCCTCCACCATGCGTAAAGGAAACATGCTCTCTATATGCTTCAAGAGGTGTTCTTCAGTAGCCTTCATTGATTGTTATAGTTCCTTTTGGCCCACAACTAATGAGCCTAATTTGTTCTTCATTTTTTCAAGGTGGTCGTCAGATATGTTATGCTCTGATACCAAGTTTCCTATCAATACCATCAATCAAGGTCTCTAACATCAATATTTTTTTTTTTCTAAAAGTCAAGAAGATCAATGTGCCAATAAATTCAAAAAAGAGTTACAAACACAAATAAAGACTAAGTCAAAAAGTTGAAGATGATTATAGACCAAGATATATGATCTCACAACACATGTTATAAATCGTTTGAATTTAATAACTTTATTTTTTTGAACAAATTCTTTATTAAATTAAACTCCAATAAAAATAGAAACGCCCAAGAAATATATTGAATAAAATTCAAGGAAAAAAATTATATTATGTAGGATTGAACAAAAAGAATACCTATTAGTATTAAAAAACAAATGTTACAATCTTATTTGAATTTGAAAACCAAGTAAAAATTAAACTATATTTTATTAAAAAATCACAAAAACTTTTTTAATTTAGTTATTTTAATCAATCTCACTTAAAATTGAATGCCTAGTAGTTCGAACACCCCCCACACAAGTTTAAATAAAAAAATATTATCAGACACCTAGGTTTAGGTGGCCCAACACGTTTGAACCATTAAAAGAAAAGGCAATGCGCATGATCCTACAAGGCTAGGCCTGCACAACTAACCTTTCTTTTTTTTTTTTGTGTGAAAAAAAAGCAAATGATATGTTGTCTAGTTATCCAATTTCGACCACTAGAAAGGTGGTTGAAAAATTGGGCTATTGTTTGGATCCAAAAATTTATTTTAATACTTTTTTTTCATCTAAGAACACTTAATAAACATTATTATAATATCAATAAACCAACTCATCAATACAAACATTTCTAAATTGGTAAAAAACTAGAAAATAAAATAAAAATATCTGTCTTTAAAAACCAATCTACTTTTTTTTTTTTTGCAAGATGGAGGATACAAAACATCTCTATAAAAACTTTTCGTTAAATGAAATTTGTTGATACCAAAAACAACTTTTTTTTTATCACCAGAATGTAGCCATTTGATGACTTTATCTCCTCCATATTTTTTTAACAACTTTCTCTTCTATCAAACATATAAACCAAAATTAAACAAAATAGTGTTTTAAACCAAAACAAAAAAGTATCAAACTATAGGAACAAAAACAATATTTGCCAAACTCTTATGGAAAACAAAATGCAAAAGGCAATAGACAATGGATTTATAATAAATAATTCTTTGCTTCATTCTCAAATTTGGTCCCAAATTTTCATTTTTTCATAGTCATTAAAATCAAAATCGAGCATGTATTCAATGTCAAATGTTTTTCTTGACATCACAATAACCATATGAAAAGAAACCAAAATAAATTATAAAATCTAATTCCAAGACAATGCAAAACTTAGAAGAAAAAAAGCTTGATTAACATAGTTAAGAAATTGATAAAAAATATATTATTACAATCCAAAGCAAATCCTCTCACATGATACAATTCCTTCTATAGTGAAAATCACCTTTTAAATTTCTTTCTAATTTAATAAGACTATTTTTAAGAGCTCTCCTCGTAGTTTAACTTTTAAGTTTCTTTAATAATCTAATAAACTTACTAAAAAAGTACATTAATAATTACAAAAAAACTAATGGGTATGGCATTTTCACTGTTCTCCAAGAGAGAAAACACTGTGGATTGTAATAGTGTTCCAAAATATTTTCTCTTGTTTTTGGTCTTTAGATTTTTTCATTTTAGTCACTTGATTTTTTTTCCAATTTGTTCTTTTAACGTTGTATTTATTTAGATTTAAACTTGGTGGTTTGTTTTGATTGCCTAGGTTAGGGAACTTTACGATGTTGAAAAAATATTTTGTGGATTGGTTGATACTTTGATAAAATTATATGAAATTTTATTTATTTAAAGCAGTTAAAGCTTTTGAGATTGAGTTTGAAGATTGGATAAATACATAACCCCTTTTTTAACTAGCATTAGACACTAAATTGAATAGGTAGAGAAAGATATTTAAACCTTTTCTTATCACTTGATTTTTTTTATTAATTTGATTTTTTCACATTGAGTTTTTTGGGGTTGGACTTAATGGTTTGTTTTGGTTTTCTAGATATAGGGATATCACGATGTCGAGGAAAAACACAAGGTAGCGATTAATGCTCGTCTCACAAAATAAAAATAAATTTTACTGATATAAATAATTAAGTCTTAAGGGATCAAATTTAAAGTTAAAATAAAAAAAGAACTAAATTGAACGGCCAAAGAGGGAATAACTAGCTTATGCAATGCACACACCAACATGTGAGAAGCGTCACCATGTTGTAAAGGTGCATTCGATCTCTTTCGACCTTAAAAGGTGGTGTTTCACAATGTCTCTTGAATTTTCTTGATGATGGCTACAAGGTATGGTGGCTCATGGTGGATTATATGTGGTGGTGTTTTGCCAATGTTCCATTTTTTCTTCCTCTTCCATTTATCTCTCTTCATCTCGAGTCTCGTGTTATGATTTATTATTTTTTAAGTCAATTTTGATCCTTATTTTTTTTACTTATGTTTGTTTTTTTTTCTTTGGGTTATTTTTTTGACTAAATTATTTTTTTAATTTCATCATTTTTTTAATTAGAGATTGAGCTTCATAATTATTTTTTAATTTATTTTTATGGGATAATCAGGGTCTTATGACTCAAGTCATCCTTTTTTGTTCTATTTATTTTTAAAAATTGAATGTTTTTTTTTCTCATTTTTATCCTAAGACATTGGGTTGATAAGAAATTGAGCTGTATAATTTATTTTTATTTACTTTCTATGGGGTTTTTATGGTCTCATCATCCAAGTTGTGTATTTTACAATATTGACTTAAATCGATTCAATATGTTACCGTTTCAATATTTAAAAACAATATTGTTCAATATGTCACCAACTCCATATTTGAAAATGATGTCATCCAAAATGCATTAGGTTTTTAGTTCATGATTAGATTTTCTTTTTACTACTACAAACCACTTAAGCAACTCATTTTTTTTTTAACTTTTTAAAAATATTGATCCGACTCACGGCGTAGCATAGACCAATAATTTAGTTTTATTTGCTCTGTATATGCCAATAAACTTAGTAACTCTCATAAAAGAATCTCTATTCATTAGGTGATGTTCTAGAAATAGTTTTATATTATTTTATAACATATTTTCTCAAATCAAGACCATTTGAACCTAAAAATTGCATAGGCTTCCACATTATAATGTGTTTATTTGTTTTATTTTTAATTTAATTAAATAGTAGGAGTTATGAGAATTGAACTAAATAGTAGGAGTTATGAAAAAAATAAAAGGAGGATTGATCTGTCTTAACCTAGAAAAAAACCCAAGTAAAAAACTCTACATTTTTGGAATTTTTTTGAGGTCAAAACGATATCATTTTAATCTTATATATATATATATATATATAAGAGCTAACCCTCTCAACCTATGACTTAAGTCTTGTCCTAGATCTAGTTTTAAAATTATGATAATAACAATTTTTATCTTTATATGCTATTGTTATCCTTATATGTCTTAGCTAGATAATTTTTAAATTAAGAGTTTTTATATGAATATTTTAGAATAAAAAATATTGTCTCTGAAAGCCTGTAATTTTTTGTATCTTTTATTTTAAAAATATAAAAATTCACTGTAGAATTATCATAAAAATAAATTTATTTTAATATTCTTATCCATATTTTTTTAACCGTATATATTTTTTATCCTCACTATCTTCATATCTTCGAAACCAAATTTTAACACTACCACATGTGTGTGGGTGATTTTAAAGTCCATGCATGTTAAATCTTCATTGTCTCTTTATCCTTCACCACCACAATTCTCAAACTTCAAATCGACCAGCCGACAACATGGGAACTTGTTATTGTGACTGTGGACATCGGATACCTCTCAAGACATCATGGATCAAGGAGAACTATGGCAGGAGGTTCTTCATTTGACAACCTTATAGGACCATGCATGAGGCCCTAACTATTTCCGAATAGAATATGACAAGTAGATTCATGAAAGCAGCTACACACGTGTATACTTTTCGGCTAGCATTTCTACAACAATAACATTAGAGGAAAATTCCATGCCGGATTCTTCTTGGACGGAGAGTGCTGCAATACGAAGCAGGAAATGCCATAAAGATACCAACTTATATTCTTACCTTAAGAGAAAAAAAGGGAACTTTGAAACTAGTGTCGGTACATTGTTTTTTTTTTTTTTTGGCACATGGTATTCAATACTTCAATCTTCATGGACATAGGTTCTAACTAGACAAATGCTATCTAGAGGTTGGATTAATAAACATAATATAATGTAGGTGAATTTTCCCTCAAGCATAACATAAAGTACTATCCAAAAGTTTCTAATATGGACAATAATTTAAATCTTGAGTTTTGCAAATTAGTAGGTAAAATGGTCTTTTCATGAGATTTATTAGGGATTATAAAATTAATCAGAAGTATTTAATAAATATAAATATTTTTTGGTACAGTAAAATAACTTAAATATATTTATAAACAAAAAATAAAATAAAAATAAACTAGCATCTAGGGCTTTTTAGTCTTTTCAATTTTACAAGCACATTGAAATGACTTAATTATCCTTTAAATAAAAAAAAAATATTATGCTTGTGCTAAGATAATTTTCTATTTAATAATTTAATAAATATAAATATCATTAAAAAATGTCAGACATGTACATGCAATGTGTTCTCTCGTGGGCAATGTTTTTTTAGACTTACAACAACCAAACACCACCTTCCACCCTGATGTTTGAATTATCATGGGAAACCCTACATGATAAGGTGGCATGTGTGTCTCACATGCCTCTGGCTTGGTGACTGTGGTCAATGTATTTTTTTTTCTCGCTCTTCTTTAATTTCTCACCTTTTTATTCAAAATTTCAAAACAACCCTTCAATTTATTTTCCCTTAAGATTTGATCTTTATTTTTTTATTACTATTTATTTTATATGAAAAAATTTATAAAATTAGATTTTTTCCAATTTCATCCTCTAAATTTTTTATATATCAAATTTACTTCTCATTCTTTTAATTGTTATTCTTCAAAAGAAATTTGTGATTTAACCCTCCATTGATTTTTTTCCCATTAGATTTCATACTCATTGTTTTGATTGTTATTTTTTTTTTCACTTTGGTTAATTTTTTGAATTGATTTTTTTTATTCGATTTCATCCTTCAATATTAAACTTGTTTGAAATTAAGTTTATTGATTGAACTCAAATCCAGGATTAACTCAGGTTTGTGAGATTTGCTCAGGTTTGCTTATTATTTTATTAAACTTATGTTTTTTCGGTTCATCCTTTAACATTTATGTAATTAGAGATTGAGTTCTGATTTTTTTTCTCTATTGGGTTTTTCACTTATTTTAAAAATAATTTGGGTTTGACCATTTATCATCAATCAGCCTTTATTTTGTTTGCCCTCCATCTTTTCTCATTGCTCCCCTAAAATTATAGGTTGGTCCTTTTTATTAGTATTTCAGCTTCAACCCTTATTATATTTGACTTCTAGTTTTTGTTTTTTATCCTTTTGTAAAAGTTTTATTTGTTTTCTATTTAGTCATTCAATTCTAATTTTTGATATTGATATTTATTTTTTCAATTTGATCCTTATTCTTTTAATTTTTTTCCTTTGCTATTTTTTTAAAATTTTTATTGGTTTTCAATTTTATCCTTCAATCCAAGTTGATGTATTTTGTTTTCCAGTTTGGTACTCATTATTTTTTTTATTCTTTCGTTAAAGTTATTTTACTTTTCAATTTAACCATCCAATAAAAAATTTATAGTTAACCTCTAATTTATTTTTTATTTTAATTTTCACCATAATTCTTTTAATTACTCTTTTTTATTTTAGATCCTTTTCGAGTAATTGATTTTTTTTCACCGAATTTTATTCTTTAGCATTTGATTTGATGGGGATTGAGTTTTATGATTTTTCCATATGTGATGCTTCTACTCTAATAACCCGAGTTACGGGTTTAAAAAATTAATACAGGTTAACCTTCTTTTTTGAATTATTTTCTATTTTAATTTCATTGTTCGATATTAGTTTTTTTTTTAAAATTGACTTTATAATTTTCTTCAATTTCTTTCTATCAGGTTATCTCGATCTCACGACCTGAGCAATGATGCAGATTACCTAGGTTTATTTGTCTATCATGCTATATTAGGTTAGCTTAAGTTGTTTTTTCTTTTCATTTTTTATCCAATTTCTTCATTTCAAAAGTTCTTTTTTCAAGTTATTGATCTTTTTTATATAGAAAATTTATTTGTTTATTTTTTTTGCCTATTTTTCTTCATCTAATTATATTAGAATTAATTTATTAAACCTGTTCGAGACTATAACTCGAGTCATTGGTTTTTTTTATTTTATTTCTTTGAAATACGCATGTTGCTCCTAAACATTGTTTTTATAAAAAAAGATGTAGACCGGCGGTATAACATGAGCCCACATCTAGTTATGGCTAAGGTTTGCACTTCATCTCAACCATTTTAGCCAGAATAGAAATCTAGTAAGATAATAGTTCATTTCAAAAGCATGAATTGTTTATAGGCCTTGAGCTAGTTATGAAGGGGGGTTGAACAAATAACACATGAATAATTTTATTTTTAAAGTATTAAACATGCAGTTTTTTTTTTGTTTGCAAGAGATGAAATTGGTGACTGATAATGTAATAATTCTTGCTATAACACCCCAAACTTTTTTTGCGGTTTTTCATCTTTCTAATTGTCATGTACATGAAAAATGAGGATTTTGTTTATATATATATATATATATATATATCACAAGATAGCCTCAAGCTTACCACTTACTACTTTCTCAACACGTAATAAAGATACACAATATTAAATACAAGATAATAAATTTACAATATCTTCTCATATATGTAATTTTCATAACAAGGCATTCATCCTTGTTTTTCATTATTTTTACAATCTATACATCATTGTTGGCTTAATAGACATACAATATTTCATTTCTATAATATTGACTAATTTTACAAACATTTCCTCAAAATAAAATAACGTTCAAAAGATCTGAACATGATCTCAAGATACCTTGGATGGAAAGGAAAAACACTTGTAGAACTCACAGAACCATAAAATAAGATTTTCAATATACAAAAATTCATCTCAACTGATCATTTTATCAATTATAGGAATAATATCACATAAGTATTCTTTCATAAAATTTGATGTTGATACCATGATTTCTATTACAATAATCATTTAAATCCTAATTCAACCACTTCCATAAAATCATCACAAATACTTTTAGTTCATAGTACAAAATGATTTTGAATTTAATTTCTCCTTTATTTACTCATGATCACATCTTGACTTAATTATTGATTTCATATTCATAATCCACTTCACTTATTTCCATGTCTTTAAATCCCTTTTTCAATCAACTAATTTTGTATGTTGATTTAGTCACTCGTGGTGTTTTTTCCGACATATTTACTTCTATTTGTTTATTTTGACATTCCTTGTGTCACTTATGACTAGTCAATATCACTTTTCAACTACAACATATAATATCTCAGTCAAAGCTCATCCATGTTATTTTTCATTCTCCATTAATACTCACACCCATTCATAGTTCATTTGTCTAATTTTCATCCTCAATTATTCATTATGCTATTTATAACTCATTTATATATTTTCATATTCAAATATTTATTTTGCCCATATATGACACATTTGTATATTTTTCATGCTCAATTATTCATTCGGCTCATTTTTATCCCCTCTATCTTTTTAAATCATTTTGTGTTTCAGTTTTGTTTTCATTATTCCTTTTCGATAATTGCATCTCATGTTTAACATTGATTGTGTACTCATCGAAATATTTTAGCAGTCGCAATTCATACTTGAGTCATTTTTCTTTTTCATTTAACCTTGTCAACATAGTCTGATTATGTCTTTTATGTCATAGCCTCCATCCAAATAATATATGTATATATATATATATATATATATATATATATATATATATATATATATATTAAATATATATCAAAAA
>Ga0325404_1002740_pt1 | contig 18831 bp, 5 predicted proteins | sample PopdelMetagenome_18_FD_205664 | JGI IMG/M metagenome (GOLD analysis project Ga0325404, IMG submission 205664) | Populus deltoides microbial communities from Bellville, Georgia, United States - Xylem-Control-R1 | ecosystem: Host-associated > Plants > Phyllosphere > Stem > Wood/Secondary xylem... | reverse complement strand
GGTGCTGAAAGTAACAATACACAGGTTGAACATAGAATTCGGCCAGGCAAGATATAAATAACAAGCAAACATATCATGCAGGCAATGCGAAGCTCTCCTGTGTCCAGTGGGGAGGATCCATCACTGCACAAGGATCTGATTTCTCAAAGTCGGCAACCTGCAACAAACAAGAGTACACAACAGTTTTAATGATAGCATTCTGATTACAATACCATACGAGAAACCTGAGACAATAGGAAAAGAAAAAAAAGTGACAGTATGAATAGTCTTACCTTTTCTTTGCAGCTTGGGCAGTAGTGATGCTTGTGCCAGAGGCAGTCCATAGAAGGGCAAAGAAAGCAAAATCCAACCATCAAAGGCATCATGCAACCAACAACAGCTGCCAAACTAGGCTTTGATCTGTGTCACGAAATGTCATCATTCAGGAGAGGGAGGATCAGTCCATGGAAGAAAAGACAGGACAATAATAGAGTCTGTGAACTTCAAAAACTATTGTAAAAGTTGGATAATAGTTTTGCTCTTTTCTGTTTGTGCGGTCCTCCTCTCCAACAAAGGAGAAAAGGAAACTCTATCAAACGGAAAAGCTATGCATAAAACTCCTATTAACTGAACTGGCAGTAATGGATAGTGTTACATTTGAGATTTGTAAAATCATTTTACTAAGAGTTCATTGGTATGACTCACAAAAATAACTTTGGCTTTGAGTCGGTTCAATAAAAGGCTAAGAGTGGCAACAGCTTTACTAATCTCGGTTAGATACAGTATTATGTGAATCGAAAAGGAAATAAACAGAGGTGAAAAAAAGAGACGAAGAAACAACTTCATTAGAAGATTTCAACAACAAGAAGGATCCCAAGAAATGCCAGAAAACACAGGAAGATCAATGCCATAGTGCACACAGAGAAAAGGGTTTCCATTCCCATTTCCATTGCAATAGCTCATGAAACCAAGTTGAAATAACAGGCTACATTAGGAGAAAGTTCATTATTTTTTCTGGAAAAAACTATATCCTCTACGACAGGAAAGCCAACACATTTGTACCTCCACCATGACCCTGGAATTAAACTTAGAAGGTTTTGCAATTAATTGAACAATATGATTTTGTAACCATACATTTGAAAAAAAAAAACAGAACTCCTTCTATAATGGCAGCTCAATTTTGCATAAATAATTAATACTGCAATTTTATCATGAAGATATTAAAAATTAAAAACATATATATGATTTTGTAACCTATAAGGAACAGAGAGAATTAGGTAATGAAAGATAAGTTTTAATTACCTAACGACGGTAACGCCAGAATTACCACAGTAGACGCAGTTAAAAGGAGCAGGAGTGTCGCGATACATAGTCTGTTGAATCGGGATCCCCCTTGGATCGCCGACGACTGCGTTTGGCGGTATAGCTCCGGCTTGGTAAGGGTTCTGCCCAGCGTAGTAAGGAACTCCGATGACAGGTTCGTCCTTTTGCCCCATTTTCAATGGATTTTGTGATTAGAGATCGATGAGGAAGGATTAATTTGTTCTTGTTTGAAATGAGCAATGGTCCTCTCCGTGTTGGAACAATTTTTAGAGGAAGTTTCTGTCGTTGAAAGCAAAGTTGGAACGCTAGTCTACATTGACTATTAAATTATAATACAAAATAAATTTGTCGGATTGACAAGGTGGAAGATGAACGATACATGGTGCCTGGCCCTGTTAATTTTCCATCAAATTAGTTTCTTTCTTTCTTTCTTAATGATGTTTAAGGGGAAAAAAAAGCCCTTACGGTCTTTTGAGTGCATTTATTTTGCATAAAATATTTTTAAATATTTTTCTTCTGTTTTTTTTTTAATTTATTTTGATCGATAACATATATTTTACTTATAATTAGCTTTAAGAATCTATTTATTATTATAATAACGATTGGTTTTCAAAACATTTTTTCTTCTAAAATAATTTTTTAATTTTTAAAATTAACAATTAAAATAATTTGAGAACACACAAAAATTTAATTTGAAATAAAGAAAATCAATCTTTAAATTTTTTTAAAAATATTTTTAAAACGTAAAAATAAACACATTTTAAATTTTATTAATTTATTAAAAAGCATCGTGATATATTATCATCATTATATTTTGCATACCATTACTTATTATATATTATAAAATAAAAATTCAATGTAAATTATTTCATGAAGGATTACAAAATACTATTTTTGTTTTCATTGATGAGAATATTTTCGAATTGGTTGGTGCATTAACTAAGAATAACCCCTTCTCAAGGGATGTTGGAGCCATCGAAATGGGCCTTAAGCCCATGGTTTCTCAAAGAGTTCAGCCCCATGGGCCACGACAAGGCGCTTCAATCTAAAACCCAACAGCCAAGCCGTTCCCGATGTCTCTTCTTGCTAGACTCGCGCCATGTCTCAAAAAATTCATTGGCAAGCATCGTTTTGCATTGAGGTCAGCCATATTACGCGTCTGTTTGAAACTTTCTCTTCCGCTGCGGTGCAAGAAAAAATAAAGTTTATGCAAAAATATTTTTTAAAATAAAATAAAAAAAGAATATAAGGGATTTGTTCATTATCGTAAAGCAAATATGCAATAATACAAGATTACAATATAAAATATTAAAAAGATAAAAAAAAAAAATCAAGTGTTCATATGACCATATATATCCCTCCTCCCCACTTATAATTAAAAAGACACAAAAACTAATCAAACTGTCTAATAAAAAAAAAGCACATAAAATGTTATGAAGCTAAACCATTAGAATGAATAATTAATTACGTGTCTTTCCTTTATAACCGGTTGTGGTTATTGTTGTCCTCAGAAAAACACTGGATTCTCTCCTTTTTATCTCTGTTGTTTAGTTGTGGAGCTGGCACCATATTATTGGGTAGCTTAGATTTGGTTTGTTACCGTTCTAATTAATGCCCCGTTTTTATATTGGCTTCATCATATATTTGAAAAATTTTGAAATTTTTTTTTATTTTATAGATTTTTTTAATGTGTTGATATTAAAAATATTATTTTAATTTATTTTTAAGTGAAAAATACATTTGACTACTACTTCCACTATAAAAATTAAGTTTGCTTTTTATTTTGAGGATGCTATGTGTATGGTTAAAAAGTTTCATATCTGAGCTTAGAATAATAAATTCTATTTCGAGGCCATTGAAATATACAATGATAATTTTGTCACTGCTTTCAAGGCCAAGAATAATAAAAGTGGCAATTAAAGTGAACATATCAACAACAAGTATTTAGCCATAAAAAAAAATTAAGAAAAAAAAACGATCATTTAGCATATTTATATTAAATTGATGATCACAAATCCTTTAAGTAAGGGCATGCCACCATTTAAATTCAAGAATCATATAATGAAAATGAGACTTAGTTCATCATGTGATTTTAGTTGTATGAAGTATATTATTTTTAAAAAGATTATATTTATTATGATGTTTTCTCATATTTATACACACCTTTATTTATTTGAGAAAACTCGTATGTATAGGAAAAAGAATAAACATAAGGTTTATTTGTTAAGTGAGATTGCCACATAAAAAATAATACTTTAAAAATTACATGCATTATAATACATTAAATATAATACTCGTTATTAGAGGACTTATTATCAAAATTCATGCATTTGTTTTTAAAGAAAGATAAAAAATAAGAATAAGTTAAGACGACATTGTGTTAAATATATTGATCAAGTGGGGGAATATTAAAATCATGTTTTACTACATCTTTTTTAATTTAGGATTCAATTTTTTAAGAACTTTAACTTTTGATAAAATAAATTAACTTCCGTATTAAATAACAACAAAGTTATAAATTAATTAAGAGTTTAATGAACTCTTTTTATACAAGCTGTTACTTTTACTTACAGAAATACACCATTAAATTTTAGTATGTAGAGTTGAGAAGCATCAAAACCTTAAAAAAAATTACACGAGTTTTTTTTTTTATTAATGATAAGGGGTATATATATTTTGATATACTTTTTTTTTCTAGTATCATATTTAAATATAAATTATTTTAGAAATATATTTAGATATATCAAGAATATAAGAACATACAAGACACCTTAAGTAGCACTCATTTTTAATTACACATGCTCAGATTATTTTCCCATTTCCATATATACTCGTTTTCTCTCTATGGAACGGTGAAGGGATTTTAACAAAATTGATTTGCGCCAGTTAATGAGTGAAAACAAGGGCCCAGAAAACATTCCCCGCTGTTCGACCACATAGCCATCGTAAAGGGAGGAGGCATGCGACAAACCTTGTGAATTCGTACATTATTTATATAAGCAATTAGTAATTAAAGCAAAAAATAGAAATATCTATGCCATCATATGTAGTTAATTTGCAGAACTCAAATATTATGCAAGAAGCTGTGGAGCCACGGGCATTAATTTTTTTTAATGCAATGGCAGAGATAGCAAGGAGCACACTGAGGCCACTAAGGGATGTTCCCTTCATGCGCAATGCTAAACCTCATCTCGTAACGTGCAGAGAATGAATAGGGAAACTCGAAACACCAACTCCAACATACAGTAGTTAGCACCAGTCAACATTGTTAAAATAAACCGTTGTTTTAAATGAATTAAACCGTGCTATATATATCAAACTTTACATTAAAGAAGTAAAATTTGAGGTTTGGTATGATGGGTGACACACATTTCTCAAATAATACACCAGACAGTGATATATCCCGAGGACTCCAGCTGGGGAAGCCAGAACCAGAAGGGAATATTAGTGCAGACTGCACACAAACACACACACACACAGTGAAAGAAAGTGGGAAAGGGAATGGTGTCAAGACTGACAAGAGTTCAGAATAGATTCCACAGCAGAAAAAAAAACCGATCCATATTGTGGCCTGTAGTAGTATTCCAAAGGAGAGGGTCCCGATTACCCCATCTCGTGAAGTTCTAAGTGTACGTATATAACTTTACAATATTCTTTGCTGTGAAAATATAACATGTATAATAGATAATATAAGTGCTTATAAATCTTCTTCTTCTTCTTTTTTTAAACTTTAAACAGAGAGGTGGCTGCCCCAATACATTCGGCCTGCCGACTCTTATTTGTATGGTCGTCTGTTTCTCCTTGTCCATTACTTATACTGTTCCTTGCTCTTGAATTTGTGATCAAGATCATTGCAGAATAAAAATTTAAGGACCTTCACTTTCAAGTTTCTAGTCTCTATCCTTCAGATTTAAAAGTTCACGCTTCAATAAACGAAAGGGGGTTTGGCATATTACAACATACCATCAGCACTCGAGATTCTTTTAAGGTATGGTGTCCAGTGAACTGGGTTGTGTGGTCCTCGATCATACCCTTATTACCAAAGAACCAAAACATAAATAAATAAAAAACAAACCAAAAAAAATTATTGTCAGGATTTTTCTACATGCAATTAATCATGACAACAATTATCTTTTTTGGTCAATTTAATCTGTGAGGTTTCTTAATTATATATATGCACACCTCTCTTTTAATTCGGTGCTAAAAATCAGAAGGCACTTCTTTAAGCCAAAGCAAACACCTGCTTTTGCAAGTTTATTCGAAATTTATTGTTTTTTTGTTTTTCAAACGCGATAATCTTGTGGAGAATATAATAAATATGTTTTGGGCTTTTTACGCATTCACACGCTATTGACTTGTTGTATTAGGGTTGAAATCCAACTGCACATTTGACAAAAAAAAAAGGGAGAAATTATTAGGTAACTTCATTTACCGTTCTTGACCGTGAATCAATCAATTTTATGATAATCTACCATTCAATTTAGCAATATTTATCATCAATATTTAAAATAAATAAATGATTTTTTCTAAGATGAGAGAAAAATGATTTTGTTTCCTAAAATGGTTAAATAATTAAGATGGTATATTCTTATACAATTGGTTATTGCATAGTTTAGAATGGTAAAATGATTGGATTTACCTAGTAAATTATATATCATCTTAAAATTATGCTAGGCGATAACATTATGTGTTAAATCTCATAGATCCTAGAAGGTACAAAAAAAAAAAACAATCGGAAAATATATAATTAGCGGGGTTCTCATAACATGTCCATCTTCTAAAGCTATATTACTTTAATATACTATTAATTAGCTATGTTTCGATCTATTTCCTCATCCGATGATTTCTATATATGAGAGTTTATATGAAGGGAGAAAGCTCTGCGTCTTTATAATGTATATATCCCAAATCCCGAGTCCATTCTGATGAGCAAAAGGGAGTTCTATAAGCAATCTCTCCTGAAGTGAATTATTCGTAAAAGAAAACAGAAGAAAAGGGCAATTCGTAAATCATTTGCCGACCATAATAACATGCAAAAAGCACACAAAGTAGCTTTTCAATGGAAAGCAGTTCGAACGAGAACGATGGGCAGCCACACACAGAAGAAAGAAAGAAATTTCTCCGTTACTCAAGCAGCTGATCTAATCTTCGAATTGTTTTGGCATTAGTGTTTTTCTCAGTACTATTCTTTGGGGTTGGTGTGGACTAATAGTTTTAGTTTATCAATTACATACACTTAAATATTAGTTAAACGCCAAATAGCTCGACATTGCAATCTCAAGTTTTCCTATTCAATTTGGTGAGTCTCTGCCACGGTACGGCAAGTAGAAAAGGCTTCTCTTATTTTTCAGTGCTATTCTTTCGGTAAATATGCAAGGTTATGTATCCAAAAACGTTGACTTTTGAGTGTTTTTTAATTTTAGTTGACTTTGCGAATGAGTACAGTATTAGAAGATGCATGCTCCTCATAAACTGATGGTGAACCTCCCCTCATAAATTCATACTCCTGGTGTGAAGAAAATGCCGACCGAAAGGACGTCTTCCAAGATTTAATTATTATAAATTAGCAAAAGGTTGTCTCAGACCTCCAGAAACAATATTCTAACATTTGGATTATTGAGTTTCCTCAACGATATCCCTTAATCTCACACGATAAGACAACAGATCTGAGCTGGCTTGAGTGTTTAAGCACAAATTCAAATGCATAGTGAACCATTAATTCCTCAAATGATCTAGCAACATAAGACCATGGGCAAGTTAAAAATAACCCCAAGAAAATAAAATGCTTAAACCTACGACTATGAAGACATAATGGCGCAGGATTGTCCCTTGTGTTCATTTATTGTAAAATAAGGCAAGTTGGGTGGATAGCTGACCAGGGAATGTCCCGCTAATAAAAGATAAAATAAAAAAAAATAGTCACCAGCTTTTATAGAACTCCTCACAAACTGTCAAACAAACTTCCGGCATTCTCTTCGGCAATCGCGTTTTTACCGGATCGCTTCTCTCAGGAAAAGAAGAAAAAAACCCTCTTTTTCAAGAATTTGAAGCTAACACGAACCCCCTTTTTTCTTTTTCTTAATAATCATGATCATGACCCGACATTAACTCACCATCAATTGATAGTATGGATGGGCGTGTACCACGCTCCATCCTCTGCGTGTGTGATGTTGAATCCCGATAAGGTGATGTGAGACAAAATGCATCCCCAGTGGTTCCCTGGTGCTGACACCTCTGGTCCCACCCAGGGTTTTGTGCAAGATTCCCACGCGCAGTTACAGCCAGTATATGTAGAATTGTAGTCCAACGTTTGTACACCTCTAATGTAGTCTCTCCCCTTCTCCCAAAAGTTCTCTCCTCTTCGTATTATTATTACTACTATACAAATATTCCCTTCAAAATCTCAACCCCTAATCCTTTTATCTCCTGTTCTCTTTCCCTTTCTATCTTATAGACCCTTCTCTCTCCCTATTTCTTGTTTAATCTTCTTTAAATACATATTCACACCTTGATTCTTAGTTGTTGAAGAAACAAAGGTAAGGAATGACAGCTCCAAACATGGCAGCAATCACAGCATCTTTGGAGAGGTCTCTTCAAAACTGTTCTCTAAATCACCACCACCATCATCAAAGTAGTGGTATTTTGGGTGGTGGGAGAGAAGAGAGGTCATCGAGTTCAGATGAGTTAGATTCACAGAATCATTTACAACAAAATTCTGATACCTCCTTGGAGCTTAAGTCACATCTCTCTCTTCCTTACCATTGGGAACAGTGTTTAGATTTGAAGGTAAACAGACCCTTTTAGATTTGAAGTCACTTTCTATCGATTACAGTTACAATAAATGGAGATCTTGTTTTTTGGTTTCCTTTTTGTTTTGTTATATATATGGTGTCTTTTTATTCTTCACTGTCTTTCATTTAGTGATTTGTATTTAATGCTTTCTTTCTGCTCTCACCTCCTCCCACATATATAAGATTAAAAAATAGGGTTTCCTTTTCCTTTTTTTTGCCCCCTAGAAAGAACCCTAAAAAGAGAATAATACTTTCTCAATTAGTTTTGGTTTTGCCCCCTTTGAATCTATCCCAAGATTTGGTTTGCATTTCTAGAGTGAAATAAAAAGAGAAATCATGTCTAGATAAAATTTGTTCCTTTAATAATGAATGTTCAATTTTGTTAACATAAGAAAGGAAAGTGCTTTCAGGGTTTGGTATTGGGTAGGTACATTTTGATGAAGATGGTCGAGAATAAAAAAATGGAAATACGGCATAGTATACTTTTCTGCTTTTACTAGTTCATGTCACTGGATGTATAGGCAGCAGAAAAACATTTTCTTTATGATGGTCATTGCTTGTTGCTTTTTCTTCTTTCATAAATTATATTCTGATCATGAATCGTATCTTTGTTTATGGCGTTACTCTTTTTTTATTTTTTTTGCTTTTTCATAAATTACTTTTTTTTTTTCTGGGTGTAAATGCAGACAGGGGAGGTATACTACATAAACTGGAGGAATGGAATGAAAGCAAGAGAAGATCCAAGGATCACACAAGAATACAATGGAGATTTCTACTCAGAAGATGACAGCTCATATGATAGCGAGGAGTCATCATCAGAATCATCTCCTTCTTCCTCGAGAGAGCATTATCATAATAGGCTACAGAAAGAAGACCATGTCTTGGTTGTGGCTGGTTGCAAGAGCTGCTTCATGTATTTCATGGTCCCAAAACAGGTGGAAGTTTGCCCCAAGTGTAATGGCCAACTTCTTCACTTTGACAGATCTGAAAATGGGTCGCCTTGAATCAGATTTCTTGTTTGATTCTTTTTCTTTGTTTCTATGTTTTTTTCTCTTCCGTTCTGGAAACTCATTTGTGTGCTTTTGATGGAAATTCAATGCGGAAAGATCATGAAACGCGTGACAAATGAGTTGTTACTTTGTTAGCTTACTACTAGTATTCTACCAGATCTTTGTTTGTTTTTTTTTTTTTTATATAGTTATGTTGTACCATTGCTTTATTATGGAAGCCATTGACATTGCCGAAGAGTCCTTAGGGCCAGTGGCAAGGTTAATATACTCGAAAGAACAGTTTCTTTTTTGTCAATGATTGCAACATGTAGCTCTCCTTCTTTATCTTCCCTTCTTTAATTTTAATACAAGAGTATTTCTTAAAATGTGTTAAAGAGAGTGCTAGGAAAGCACTGCGTGCTATTAATATTTGTTCTACTTTGTTTGTTTAATTTTGTGTTTTCCTGCCACTGGTATGCTAGACTGCCAGCACCTTGGAATCATAGTTTATTAGTAATGTCAAGTGTGAGAACATTTGTTAATGTCTTGAACATTCTGCGCTTGCAAGCTGCCTGTTTCAAGTTTTGATTTAGAGGAAAAAAAAAAACATTGCTTAAATTTGTTTGTATCCCGATTAACAGTCCTTGTAAAATCATTAGCACATATAATGTAAGTCGTATATATATAATATTAAAATAATTAATAACAATTCACAGAAAAATTTAATAGTGAAATTAAATTGTTATTTTAACACTTGGACATGTCATCTGTGCAAAAAACCCGTTATTTGCTAATCATATTTTTATACTATATGTAAGAAATATAAAATGGGACGAGTCTTATCTTATATCATATGATATGGTAGTATAAAAAATAAAAGACAAATAAGACGTTAATGAAGCTTTGAATAGAGAGAAATAAAAAAAATGAATAAAAAACTTTAGATCAAGTTTTAATTTAAGAGGTGTGTTGGTTTTTTTTTTTGTGTGAGAAAAGCTAGAAAAATGATAATGAAATTATTTCCATGCTATATCAACTCTTATCAAAGCCCTTTAAATTATTTAAAGGATTATAATAATATAATAATTGAATTATTGTGGTTTATACTTTTAATATTTTTCAATTAAATACTTTGTTAATAAAATGATTAAATCATTTAATACAATTTTGTAATATTTTCTTAAGATGAATATATGCGTTGAGATTATGGAATATACAAGAGTCATGTTTAATCGTTTTCTTTACTTGAGAACCTGGGACGACAGATTTCATGAGAAGGTCAGATGGGGGAATAGATATAATTACTAATTTACGGGATGTTATAATGAAGGTGAGATAAATTTTTTAATATAATAAAAAAAATATATAGATGATAGAGAAGTATTTGATATTATTAATAAACTTGATCTAGTGATCAACCTTGAATTTTTTAATTCAGTTTTTTATCTAACTCGAGTTTAAAATAAAATCACATGAAAGTTGACGATATTACGCAGTCAGCTGAATAGTCTAAAAATAACTTGGCTAAAAAAATATAGAGATTAAATTGAAAAACAATGATGAAATTAACAGGAAAAAACCTCTCAACTCACTTATTGTCTAGTCCAAGTTTAAAATTAGATCATATGAGAGTTGTTCTGACATAACCTAGTTAATTTGATCAGTCTAGAGACAACCCCATCAATCAATAAAAAAAATATAAGAATTAAATTGAAAAACAAAATAAAATTAACTAAAAATCTTCTCAGCTTAACTTATTATCTCACCATAACTTAAAATTAAATCATGTAAGAATTACTCCGATATAATCTAGTTAATTTAACTGATAAAAAACAATTCAGATAATTATAATTGTCATAACAAAAAGCTGAATTATTAAAAAAGAAAGAAAGGAGCTTTAATGTCATATGTGAACAGTGAAGCTACACGATACTTTTCAAGCTTTTTAGTAGTATTAAGTAATTATATACACAAATCCATGATTTTTTTTTTACTTTTTTGTACTTTTAATTTCCTGTAATAACAAAAACAATTCTTAGTTTATTTCAATCAACATCCATGGATGAAAAAGCATATTTTGATTGAACAAGTGTAATACAAACTTTTTTAAGCTAATCAGAAAACAAATTAGATTATTTATATTTTAGAATATAATTTTAAAAATTTGGATCAATAAGCATCCATCATTCACTAATATTTTTATCTTTTATGTTCTTGATTAAATATAATAAGAATAATATGAATAAAAATAATTATATCGATTAGCATAATATTGTTTCTATAAAATCATTGTATAGAATCCTAATATGGATGAAAATTTATTTATTTATAAATAATTAAATTATCAAAATTAGAATGCCCTCCTACACATTGTGAAAGTATTGTTTAATTTGTATTTATGACCCCTCCGACTTTGACTGTAAGTAAAATGATTGTGAAATAAATCACAAATAATGTATTTTTCTAAATAAAGAATCTACTAGGCATTTAAAACTGATATTATACATTCAAATATATATACAAAATTAATTACAAAGAACCATGATACCGTGTGGGTAACTGGATAGTAAATCGAAATTAATAGGAAGAAAAAAATATTATATCCTTCTATTTTAATTAAAAGTTGCCTCTAATATGCCGATACTTTAAAATAGCCTATGCAATATCCATTTTACATAATCACAAAATATTTTATAACTCCTGGTTGAAGTCTAAAAAATTCAACTTTCAAGTTAGATAATTGATTAATTAATTGATTTTAATAATTTTATTCATTTTTTCTAACTAAAATAATTGATAGCTTATACTTTATATTTGGTAAGTCAATATGGTTTATGGCTAGTATCTGCAAAATATCTCTTTTATTGGAGATGAGGACTTTTTAATACTTAAATAAGTATCTTTTTAGAGAGAGTGACTATAATAATATTTCTAAAGAGATATGCTCTGAATATATATATATATATATAGTAGAGAAATAAGATTGTGAGTTTTTGTTCTGAAGGTCTCATGATGTATTTATAACTCATGAGTCTTGTCCTTTTATAAAGATGAGAGACTGAAATGTAATTTAACATTTGTAATATTTCAAGTTGTATTATAAGCTGTATTTCACTTATTTTATCTAGTAAAAAAATGGAGACATGGCGGGTCATGAAAGACTTTAATAGATCTAATGGTGTTGACAGAGTGTAGACTTTTTAATTAAACTTATTTATTGTTAAATAAATTCTTTAAAATTTTATATAAAAATCTATAGAATTATCGATGTTTAGGCTCAATTATCTCTTAGATTTGATATGTAAAAATGGTTTGTGGCTTGGCACATTGTCAATCCCACTCGATTGTGATGGGATATGGCTTTGGCCAGAACGAGTGCGCCTCTATGGGATGTGTTTGGTGTTATCATGTGCTAGCCCAACGCACCCGAGGATTCGGCAAAATTATACCCGAATGTTTTTTAATCTAGTATTTTTTGATAATATATTGATAAAATCTTGGTTCATCACTCCTTCGTATTAAATTTAGCAAGTTATTTACATATTTTTTGCAGATATGATTTTTCAATTTAATATTTTAATGAAATTTAAATTTTTTGTGTTCAAGATTTTGTTTTTTCCAAAGACTTTTCTTTGATTTCTTAAAATAAAATAAAAAAATAGCTTGAAAAAATGAAAACAATCTAGCATAAATAAATATAAAAAGTCAAAAAAACCTTTTAATATTTTTTTCTCATCTTTTTTATTTTTAAAATAATTAATAAAAAATAGCTTTAATAAAAAAAATTCTAATTAATTTTTATGATACTAGCTATAGCCAATAGCAATCTTTATTGATGCAAATCCATATCTGACTCTAGTTTACAGGTTGTAATTTCAGGCCTTCAAATTAGAGGTCTGAAACATCTGAGGCGTCTCCAATTCGGAGGAGATATTCGCATGAGATAGAATTACGGAAGGGGACATCAGCGTTTGACTATTTTACCCCTACAAAACAGATTACTTTTCAAAAGGTGAACGTGTTATCCAGATTTTCTTCTTCCAGATCTAGATCGACGACCTGCCAACGCAATTCATGGGGGTGGTGGTAGCTTTTGGTCAGGCAGTGCTTTTTTTTTTAAAAAAAAAAACAATTAATGTTTATGAGTTGTTTTATCTAGCTTATTGAAATTAAAAATAATTTTTTAAAAAAATATGTACTTTTTTAAAAATATTTTTAAATAAAAATTATTTTAAAAAACAACTTTTATTGTTTTAAAAACCGTTCTAGACAACCTTTCACCGTACAAAATGGGGTTTGATTTGAGACAATTAATTGAGAAAAAAATCAAATTCAATTGTGCTGAGCCACGTTAGCATCTGTCGTTTTTAAGGTGTTTGTCAATTAGATGTAGCTTATGATCACATTGTCGAGTGTCCAAGAAGTCCCCAGTTTTCATGTTAGAAAAAAAAAAAACTCCTAAGTTTTCTTTCCATTCTCTTGCGGAAACTAATTAATGCCTAATTTTCCAGTGTTTTATTTCTCGATAAATTTCTTTTCTAATTATGATATTGCGGCTTTAAGTTTGCAACCATTGGACGCCGATTTAATTTGAAAAGTACGGGGGAATTGGAGAAGTCAGCCCTTCGCTGTAAGGATCTACGTTTGTAAACTAGAACGTTTTAAATGCGGATACATTTATAACATTTTGCCGTCCAAGCTTTATTCAAGGCTTGGCTAGAAATGCATGGACGTTGGGTGGGCATTCTTAAAAATCTCACTAGGTTTTTTATTAGGGAAATCACTTCGTTTTGTATTTTATTTTATACTTTTTTTTTGTTATTTTAAAAATTATATAAAAAATAATTAAAATTTTATAAATTTATGACACTTTACAAGAAAACAACAACAACAAAAAATCAAAACTTATAACAAAAAATCTTTAAAGAAAAACCCAATTTTTATTTCAATCAAGTTCAATTCCAATTGAATTAACAAGAAACCACATCATCGATAATGAAGAAAATCAACCAGAAAATGATCATCGATTTAGAATTTTGGATCATCAAGTGTGTGTAAAGAGACCAAGAGATAATAATTCTCAAAACCTCGAGGGATAACTCAATTGATCAGTTTTTAGATTTGTTTTATAATGGTTAAGAGTTCGAGTTCTTTTAGGGTGACTGAAAACTTACATGATTGTTAATTTCAGAGTACGTGAAATTAGTTAAGGTATATATAAACTGATCTGGATATCCACGTTAATAAAAAAATAAAAAATTCTCAATCATTATTTTGATGATCGATGACAAATTATTTCAAACGGGTTGCTAGGGTCCAGGTTTGGAGTCTCGTTGGGTCATGGTTCGGGCATGAGAAACATCCTTATGTACTGTTCCGCAGCTGCAGTTTCGTGTTTCAGAGAATTGGGTTTCTCTCATTTTTTGTTCGTGCACCTCTCATATACATAAGGCTTTTCCTTCGTGGTCAGGTCAATTCTATTTTCTATTTTATTTTTTTTATGGTAACTGAAAGAAAATATTAATAAGATTTAATTAGTATTATTAAGAAAATAATAAATTGACTAAAAAAAGATTATAGTAAAAAAAACAAAGGAACAACAAAAAAATATTAATAATGAGCATTAAATTACCTCATCACACAATTTGAACATCTAGTTAGATCAATATCTATATAAGTAAAATTCTGAAATTTAACTTAAAGTTATTAAATTAAACAATAAAAAATTAAATCATAAACTTTATCCCAATAAGATCAGCAACATCAAAAATGAATTTGTTACGAGTAATCTAAATACACCATAAAATATCACAACAAAATGTATAGATAATTTTGCACTGAAATTTTTTCAATTAACAAATGATTTTATTCCTGCAAAAAAAAAAAAAAAAAAGAGTCGAACAGTCTTCCGCATACACCCATTAATTCTATTCTTTATAATTCACCATTCCCTCTACTTGAGGTCTAGCAACCAGTAATCTATTTAGCAACTCCATCAAAACACAACGTATTTATACAGAAGTGGTGTGTGTGTCTGTGATGGGAAACGAAGGGTGGCGTGGACTGGAAAGAGGAATGAAGTACCTGGTGCCACTTCAGTCTAGGTTTTCTCTGTGTCGTTGCTACATTCGTTTTGTATACCATCTTCCCCCAGGTCTTCCAAATCAAGGCATTTAATTGTCCTTTCGATGCATGACAATAAATGGAATCTAGAAACCAAAACAGCAATAAATTGTAAATTGTAGCAATAAATGGAATCCAGAAACCAAAACAACAATCTTTATTGTTTCTTGTGACCTGACCATGGTTTTCAGACAAGAACTTGCTTATTTGAGGGCAGTTGGTGTCTTGTTGAGGATTATCTAAGCAGTGACTGCAGATGCTAAACTTGTTTGGAATTGGAATTAAAAGGCAAGTTTCGATATAATATATATGGGGTTATTTTCATCATTTCAATTAATTTAAAATTTTTGTTTGACATGCTTTTTGTAATTTTAAAAACAATAAAGGTAAAATGTAGAATAGAATAAAATATAAAGATGACAAGGTAATTTTTACTTTATAAAATGCTATTTTTTCTCTTCATTTTCTTTTGCAAGGATTTGTTTTTAACATTTTACTAATCATTAATAATTCGAGTTTCATTGTGAATGAGAAATTCATCAAAATAATAAAAATAAAAACAGAGAGAGTGAGAGGTTTTTTGTTTATTTGATAAGCCAAAAGGTACTCATAAAAATGAGAAAACGGTAGCAGAACATACTGTGCAATTTTTTGTTTGTTTTCAATTGTTGATTTCAATAGCAGTAAATAACTAGAAAGATGTTATGCACTAGGCTGCAAATTAGGTTAAATTTCTTCTAAAATAAAAAAAAAATATTCAGGTAATGTTAGGATTTTTAAAGAAGCAAAAAATTTTGAGACTCGGATTATTAATTTGGTTGAGTTTAATAGGCTCAATTAATTTAATAATAAAATTAAAAAAGATAATAATTAACTATAAAAAATAAGGTGATAATATCATACTCGAGAGAAAAAGAAAGAAAAGTCCATTAAGGACGCATTGTCCCTCCGCTGTGTACACCGCCCCACCACCAAAAAGAGCTCGCCAAGATGGTTCTAACACCAATTCAAAAGGCTACATGATGACTTCGAAAGAAGTTGTACGGATCATTGGAGCAACGATCCGGAAAGCAAACTAAATAAAATATCATGAAGTGAGTATCTCATACTTATATTTAATAAATTAATTTGATTTAATTCAAAAACAAAATTTCTTTAAAAAAGAATGGCAAATAAAAAGACTTGAGATAACCTAGGTCATTTTTAAAATCAATAAAAAAATTCTATAGAAAGCAAATAATAAAAATAATAGAGCCCAATCTTCAATTAAATAAATGTTGAAAGCTTAAATTGAAAAAATACATTCTTAATAAAAGAAAAAAAAATCAAGCAAATCCAAACGAATCTTCTAAATTTGGGTTAATCTCGTAAACTCACAACCTGTGAAATTCTGTATCTAAGATCATTGAAGAAGCTCATTTCCCAGCCAATTTAATGTTAGCGAATGAAACTGGAAAAAAAACAATTTAAAAAATTTATCAAAGCAAAAAAATGTAACAATCAAAAGAATGAGGATCAAATATAATAGAACAAAAAAAATTCAAGGATGAAATCATAAAAAAAAATTCAATTTTAAAATAATATGAAATAAAATAATTTACAATTAAAAGAACAAAGAGCAAATCTAACAGATAAAAAAATTGAAGAATGTTGAAATTAAAAAAGAAAAAAACACGGACCAAATATGAAGAAAAAACAAACTAAAGAGATGCTTTGAAAACTTAGAGGGTCAGGTATGGAAATTAAAGAGGAGAAAGAGAATAGAAGGAAAACATAGATAAAAGATTGTCGGCACCAAACTAGTGGTCCTTGGACACACTTGTTGCCCGAGGATGGAGGGGCCGTGGAGACGATTTGAATGTCATCTCAGAAGCTATTGTTTAGACACTGAAAGACTCCTCACGCGTTGCTCAAATGGCATGGCCAGAACCCACATGTTGATGTGTGCAATCATTTTTTTTTAAATAATATTTATATTTATTAAATTATTAATTTTCCCTCATATCAACTCGTTTGTAACCAAAAACCCAGGTTGAAAATATAAAAACGCCACTAGACATCAGTTGAAGAAATTTTATTTTTAAGGGTAATTAAATTATTTTATTGTGCTTGAAAAACGGAAAGAAACTAATTTTAAAAACTTTGATTTTAAGAGTAATGTGCTTTAGAAATGCAAAAGGATTTCTTTATCTCTTATCAATATAATAATGAATAATGAAACATTATGAAAGTCAAAGTGATCATTTCACTGTGAATTGCTAAACCTATGCATTTTATATTTTTATTAATTAGTTAATCTCCTAATTTTATAATAAAAATTTAGGAAGCTATCTTAAATTTTTTTTTTATTTGATACATGTTTTCTAAATCTCAATAATAAAAAAAAATGGTGTTTTTGTTAAATCAAGCAAGATAGTCTGCGTTTTTTTTAATATAAAAGATAATAGACTTATTGAGGTATAAATTAAAAAAATATATATTATTATCTTTGTGATATAAAGATATCAAAAACTAAGGAAAATTGAGAAAAATGGACAAAATTATTTTACAATAATGATATTTCAAATAGTAAATAGTCTCTCCCGGCCCTAAACATCATTAAAAGTTTGCTAAAATTATCCGATTAGGATTGCCTAAATTAGGACTTTTCTCGCATCAAGCATACATTCAAGTACATTTCATCACCAACCTGTTTCAGGATTAAAAGAGACATGTGGAATTGATTTTTGATAAAAAAAAAAAAAAAAACATTCGTGTGATTTTAATTTAAACAATTATGTTTTTATAATTTAAAAACGCATTAGATAACTCTTAAATAAAAAGGGGGAGACGTGCGTTGAATTTCTGTCGATCCCAGTTTTTTAACTTCCTTAGTTATTTAATATCATTCGTTTTGTATATTGTTTTGTTAATGTACGTATACAAATATCTCGATTATTGTAAAAATGATAAAATATTATATATATATATATAAAGAACATATGATTCGTTAATATTCAATTATAAATATTAATTGTCAATTTCCCCGCACCACGGTATCATGCTAGTTAACAGTACAAACAGGGAATATTATGAGCAGCTTTTTCAGTTTTCAGACCCCAGGAGTCACAAGTCTAACTGTGTTAGGGTCACTGGTCACCATACGACCTTACCACCCGTTTTATCTTACCAAATCTCAAGTGGGGCATTTTTACCACTTCCAGTACAGATGCAAGAAGGGTGATGGTGATCATGTTTCAAAACTAAAAAATGTTCAGGAATAAGTATATTTTTAGCTGTTGCATTATAGGTTAATCATATATTTTAGCAATATAATTTATTGTTTATAAAACTTGTAGTTTGCTATGGAAAACTTATAACATACAAAATAATATTTGTTATGGGAATTGAGAATCCTTAAATGATAAAATTGGTGATATTTAAGCAAATAACTATAATAAATAAGAAAATAAGCAATTATCAAGAATAAAAATGTTTGTTTTTAGTTTTGATACAATAAATACTCTAAAAATTAAAAAGATATTTTTATTGAGAACATAAATTATAAACATTTTACCTTGATAGTTCAATGAGTATTTATAACCTATAAACCTTGTCTTTTTACTTGAGAGAAAGGATTGAAGAGT
>Ga0325404_1002739_pt1 | contig 18836 bp, 6 predicted proteins | sample PopdelMetagenome_18_FD_205664 | JGI IMG/M metagenome (GOLD analysis project Ga0325404, IMG submission 205664) | Populus deltoides microbial communities from Bellville, Georgia, United States - Xylem-Control-R1 | ecosystem: Host-associated > Plants > Phyllosphere > Stem > Wood/Secondary xylem... | reverse complement strand
AGAAGAGACAGAGGAGCAGGAGTCAGAAACGGGAAGAAGAAGAAACACAGAAAAAAAACACAGAACAAAGAAAGGGCAGAACCGACGTCTGGCATCGCCATCCACTGCGAGCACACCGCCTGACCGCCGCCGTTAGCCTCCGCCGCCACCACCAACAGCACTGCCTCGCCACTCCAGGTAACCTCCTCACCCCCGCTGCCCCTAGTTTATTTGCTCTTTCCTTTTTTTCATTTGCATGCAGAAAGTGACTCACGTTCTGCAGCAAATAATTAAGTAGTTACTGTGCTGAGCACAGTAACTATCAAATTACGTTTAGCTGGTTACTGTGCTGAGCACAGTAACCAGCCGTTTGTTTGTTGGGCTGGAACATCAGCCCAGCCCACGCGGCTGGGCTGAGTCCAGCCTTGTAGCTGGGCCAATACGGGCCCAGTTCACATAATTGGGCCGGGTCCGGCCCAGTTACTTTTTTAAAAATAATTAAAAAGAAAATAATATAGTTTTGAAAAAATTGCGATTTTCCTGCGTATTTTTCTACGCCGTTTTGATTAATATCGGTCTGTATTTTTATATCGTAAAGATACAAATCCGGTATTAAAATACCCAGTTTTTTTCAAAAAAAAATTATTTTCATGCATACCGCCCAGTCTCTCAAAACTATATATATAAATATAGTTATATCATATTGTATTTTCATGCAACAAAGAAAACTTCAAAAACAAAATATATTTTAGCATGCATTTTGGCTTTAATTACCAGTTTATTAAAGTCACGAGAACTCGGCTAATATTTCAAAAAAATAAAAAAATATATTTTGTTTTGTTTTAATGTCTAGGATTACGAATTTATATGTAAAATGTATTCCCGATATTAAAAAGGTAATTCTTTTATAGACATTAGAACAGTTAGGTTTGATCCCATAAATAAGAACCTCCTTACCGAGGAGGGCTTTTTTTGAACCATAGATAGACTAACAATTAAAAAAAAAATGACAAAACCTTCGATTTTAATCAGACAATAAAACAATGCAGCTTCCCTTAGGTATGGCGTATTTGGGGTTCTAATACCTTCACTTTACGCAACTAGTCTCCATACCCGATCTCTAAGACCAATTAGGGTTTCTAATGACCAAAATATTAGGTGGAGACTCCCATTCTATTTTTTCCACTGATAAAAGACAAGAATTCCTTGTCTTCCCATATTTGCCATAATAGATAGAGACTCCACACCTGATGAGGGTGGTGGACAATTGCTGCGATGCCGCACACGTGCGACAATAATCTTCATACCAATTTAAAATGTGACTAACTCAATCCTCTATTCACTACTATTTGTCGGATCTATAAAAAGGAAAACATGAATTTACCAACTTCTATAATTTCTTACATAGTAATCCCTTTTTCCTTATTCATACTTTCAAAATGTTTCATGATAATTTTCCATACCAATTTAAACATATCTTTTACACATTAAACCATTAAAATCTTTCATTAATAATTTCTAAAAACACATCTTCACACAAGCATATCCTATACATGATAAAAATCAATTCCTAACCTTTTAGCCAATAATTTATCAAATTGGACTAAATTCTTAATTCGTTAAAAATTCATCACCATTATGTAAAATAACATCAACCATCTATCTCTTTCCTATCCATGGCCAGCCACCTAGGGCCTCTTTAGCCCCTTAATTTCTTCGTCATTGCATTATAATTTCATTCATTTCATAACCTATAATGTTCCTAGAGATTCAATTTCAAAGAAATTTTTCTTTCCCTAAAATTCACATCAAGAACCCTAAATCAATTTACTAGAATCTTAATGAAAATCAGGCAAATTTCGTTCAAATTAAAATGAGCAAATGCTCACCTGGTTAAGTTTTCCCCAAGTCTCATTCTTCCTCCTCTCCTATCTTTACCTTTGCTTCTAATCTCTCTCTTAGAAACTTCAGGGGCTGATGGAGTCGATGAAAGAACACAAATAATAATAATAAAAAAATCAACATATTCAATCCAACAATTGCTTAAATTAAATCCATAACCACAACAACAAAATACTTGTGCAATTATTGACACGAAAAACACATCCCTAAAATTATTAAAGTGTAAATATAGTGCATTATACCCAACATGATTTCAATTTTATTACACAACAGTAAATTACATCTAAATTAATTCAACACCTTTTAATTAGAAACATCCTCTACATGATAATCAAACAGCCTGAGTGAAAGTTCAGTTAAGTCCAAGGAGAAGATGTATTATGTATGCATGGACAACTTAAAGTAGATGAACATTAAAACATTGAGTAAGAATTTTAACACTGCAAATAGACTAGCAAAAGTGTTGCTCGCATCAACTATGACTTGCTCTAAAGGGATAAATCTTGCCAGCCACATCTTTGGACTACCATACTTGTGCAATTTTGAAACAATGAATACATCTCTAAAATTATACAACAAATATAAATATAATGCATTATAAATTACCAACAAATGTCTTATATAATTTTAATTTTATTACACAATGAAACATCACTTCGAAATCTTTTAAATACCTTTTCATCAGAATCCTCCTCTTCATTTTATTCATCATTATGTCTAACATCATGTTCTTCATTAAACTCAAGGTTGATCTTATCATCTTCATCTACTTCTCTATGTATACTGGTATTTGATATTACATTTAACTCATCAATATTAACATCAACATAAGTATTCTTGGATAAACAAAAAATTTGATTTTCTAACTCAGTAGATGAAGCAACTTGATATGGATCAACTAGTTCATCCATTTAAAATACACCATCTCCATAAATTACTTGATCGTTACCATCTTTAATAACTCCAACTTGGACATGACTCCTAGGTTTGGTTCCATAATGGATAATTAATCAACACTTGTTGGCATTGTTTTGCAAAAATAAAAATGTTGTTGACGTTATGAAGTCTATTTTTTTATTTATCTTGATCAAATCATGGTGATGATCTACTTTAGTTCATTTATCAGTATCATACGAATAACATCTGAATAAAAATATAGCATCTTTTAACCTATGATATCGTAATTCAACGACCTCTTGTAATTTTCCATAATAATCAACTTCAAACTCAATGGATATTGAACTTTTTATACAAACCCTACTATTATAGGTATTTCCACCCTCATCATACAATTTAGTATGAAAGACATATTCATTGATGAAATACTCGTTATAACATATGACCTTTTTTTCAAGACTTAAAGATAAGATTTCAGACTATCAACATATATTGGCTACCATTTTAAACACCTGGTTAAAGTTAACAACCATTAATGGTCAAAGAAAAAACATAAATATGAACTTAGTAGTTATGAATTATTAAATACTTACATATGTTTTAATCTACGTGGTGAATTATTCATCTTGTAATTGTTAAATTTGAGATTCACTGACATTTAGATTTTGAGATAACAATAATTGATAATATTGTATACAAAAAAGCTAAATGAGTTTATTTTATAAGAGAATATAAGTGAATATTGTTAAGAAAATGTCAGTCATGATTTACTTACTAAACAAAAGGTGTCAATTTATGACAATTAAGTAGTAAATAATTATGTGCTTTTTTGAATTCAATATCAGTTAAATATCTACTCGTTATTGCATTCTTTGATAATAGTCATTTGAGATGACAAAATATTAACAGATTCTCACTCGAAGTCAGTTCACCACCATCATTATTTCTTGGAATACGGTTGATTTTTATTCTCGACTGAGGCTCAAAATAATATAAGATAAATGTTCAAATCTCTTCAACAATATAAGCCTTGCATATTGAAACCTTAATATGTGCTTTGTTTTTAATCTTTTTGTTAAGTTTGAACAAATATTTGCATGCAAGTAATTATAGATGAATATTTTTTTTAAAAAAGGCAATAGACAATTACTAAAGATGTATGTAATCCTTAACCTCTCGAATTAATACATTTCTCTATACTATATAGGACCTCTAACTTGTATCTCATACACTACATGAATGGGAAGATGCTCTATTGAGTCAAAGAAGAAATGTGAGAAGATCATTTTAAGTTTGTAAATTATCTCATTCATATTCTTTTCAAGTTGTTTCATGTGCTGGGTATGAATCTTAGTTGAACAAATATCTCTAAAAAAGTGGTTATTCTCTATGAGTGCATCCCATATCTTTTTTTCCAATAAGTTCTTATAAGAAATTGAAATAAGTGTTTGCATAAATACATTATAATCATAACTTTTTATTCTATACAATCTACATTCCCTAAATTCACTAACCTAGCTATGTTTGAAGCATATCCATTAGGAAATTGTATATTCTTATGCCATTCAAAAATAAGAAGTTGTGCATCTTCGTTTAATGCAAAGGTGGCTTTGGGATTTGCAACACAAAGTCCATTATTAACCAACTATATATTCCCACTGTAATAATATAAAGCTAGATCTATTCTAGCACTCATATTATCCTTTATTTTCCCTTTCACACTCATTACCATGTTAAAGATATTATCAAACACATTATTCTCGATATGCATGACATCCAAATTATTGCAGATGACATTAGACTTCTAATAAAAAAGCTCCTAAAACATACTTCACTTTATCCAGTTATGGATCATACCAAAACAAGGATGTTTTTGCTTACTAGAATGGAAACCAAATGTAATGATATCAATAGTATCAACATCCCTCTCTTAATTTAATTTCTTATGAAGTTTCACTACACTAGTAAGCATACCTACTCTTTTTTTTTAACCCATTTATGTTTTTAGTTAATTTATTGAAATATTTTTGTACTATTTGTAGTTTACTTGTATATTTAAATATTTTACAACTTTTTCATAAAGAATTTTATTGTATTAATGTATGATTTGTATGTTAAGGTTTGTTTAGGATTTTGGGGAAATTGATTTTATTTGTCATTTGATGAAAATGAGTTTGATTTTGTAACTTAGGTGTATTATAATTAAAAAAAAATGATGGGTTATTTAATGGATACCAGTTATATTTTGTCAATTTTATTGTCAAGTTGAATACTTGAGAAAATCTAAGGAAATTAATTTTTTATGAAATTTATAATAATTAAAAGGTATTAATTTAGGTTGAATAAGTTTGAATTGAAAAACATGATAATTAGTTATTTGATTGTGAATTCATTTCGGATAAAAAGTTGAATTTTAATTTAATAGTTATATTATTAATAAATGTTGTGGTCAATAATCTATATAAGTTTTATAAGTAATAGATGATTGTTCTTAGATATATCGAGATTCTTTTGAAGGGTTGTATAGGCAAGGTTATCTCATAGGGGTTGAGGGTTTTATTAATTTGTACTTTTTAATCCAAAAATTATTAGTAGATATGAGATTTGATTTCCATGTGTAAAGTGTAAGAATACAAAATTTCACCATAAAGATGGAAATATTTTATTGTAACTACTACAACTATCAATAAATATTTTATCGCAGTGCTCCCTGTATAATATATAGGCCTAAACATCCATGGAAAGCATATATGGAAATCCCTGAAGAAAATACATTGTTCATATAAAATATCCATAGTAAAATTCACCAAAATTTCATTATAAACTTCATAGACAATTCTAAAAAAAATTAACTTTCATTCCATGTCATGCATCCATGAAGTATCGATGCATATACTAAGATTAAGACTCCGTTTGGTGTAATTCCTCATGTGCTTGCTCTTACTCTTCAGCTACGTACTAACTCTTCTACACATGTACTCTTTCACAAATCTTGAGTTACATCGCCTGGTTAAACCAGGCCAACAACACATCCCTTTTCTTTCTCGAATCCGGGATCGTCTTAATAAACCATTACCCTCCATTCTTTGGGACATCACATCCATCTTTGTCTCCATATACATGAACTATATATCTTAATAGTCTTAAATCTTTTTGATATTTTTTATCCCAATTAATCTAAATTTTCACACCTTGTGCTATCATTTGGCCTAAATTCTTCCATGTGAACTGCCATATAACAGCCATCCTTCTTCTACTTTTGGGTTGTCCTTAACAGCTCCCTTTCTTACTACAATCTAGGCTCTCCTGAAAATCTACAAACATATATAATTTGTTCATAACTTATGTTGACGTCACATTTTTTTTACTATTAACCTTGTCATCATCTTTAAGCCACTTTGAAATTTGAAATTTGAAGTTTGAAGGGTTAAACGCAAAAATTAAAAGAGGTAAGAGAAAAAGAAAAAAAAAATGATTATCGGTGCTGAACCGGAGATTTGTTGGTCACATGTGTCGTCCAGGCATGGAGGGTTGTTGAGACAATCAAACACCATTGTAAAAGATGTTAGGTGATGTCGTATGCACCACCTGAAGATCGAGAGGGCATTCCAAAGGTTGCACGTGTGTTGCACACACTAACCACTTTTTTATTTTATTTTTATATTTATTAAAAAACTAAATTGTTCATCAATCAACTTAATTATTACGAATAAACTAGAAAGAAAATACAAAAAGGCCCATCTATGACAGTTAAAAAAATTTTGCTTTTAAAAATAATTAAATTATTTTATTATTCTTTAAAAAATAAAAAGTCAAGAAAGCCTCTAGGCTCCAGTTAAATTAATTTTTTCTAAGAATAATTTAGTCATTTTACTATGTCCGAAAAAGTTTTTTAAAAAAGATTGAATTGTTTCCAATTAACCTAATAATGACTAATTAATCCTAATAAAAAAAATTATATTACCCACAATAATTAGTTCATTAATTTGTTTAAAAATACAAAAAAAAAAAAAATTGCTGGTGAATAATTATTTATATCCAAAGGCACACTGAATTCACCTTTACTCTCCGTGTGGACAGACCGCAAAAAAAGGACCTAGGATATTGAAAATCCAATGTTAAAGTGATCGATTATCTTAACTCTCCGTGTGGACAGAACGCAAATTCTGTGTGTGTGTGTGTGTTTTTTTTTGCTTGTTTTGCAATCAAACAGAGAAGGACTCGAATAAACTAATTAATAATGGCACTTCCATTCCACCTCACATCTATTGCTTTATCATATCTTAATCTTCTATTAGCGTCCAATGTAACAGCTTGCAACCATTTCCTTAACATTATCAACTAATTACTTTAATTTGTTCGACCATTTCAACATGTTCCTATCACCTATACTATTCGAAAGAGTTTTACATGAACAAAACGACTCCGAGCATTCAGTTTTTTTATTCAAAATGAATAAACTAACCCCTTGCGTGAGATCTTTTTCCTTTTCTTTTTAATGGCAGTGTCGGAACGTGTCTGTCTTTCATGAACTTCTCCAACCATCATTGACTTGCAAAGGTATCAGTTTTTAAGGAGTATGTTCAAGATATGTTAAAATAACTGGATATGATGCGAAGTCTAAATTAAAATGTTCGCTAAACCTCACAAGACTGCAAACACGAAACATCCAAGAATTATACATGAGTTTGAAAGAATTAATTTATTTTGAAAGATTAATATTGCTGATTGATATATCGAACAAGTTGGTGCAGAAAGTGAACATAACTTCCACCATTTTGTACCTCCTTTCCAAGCATCACCTCGCCTTCAATCTCAGACTTGCGTGAGAACAATGAGTTGCTTAGGATGGGCTGGTCAAGTCATCTTCTGCCTCCTGATATTGAAGTTGTATTGTCAACTAACTGTGTCACAATTATGCCCCAAAGATGAAAGCTATGCTTTACTCCAACTTAAGGATGGATTTGAGTATGATGAATCCGCTTCGTTGGATTGCAGCCCTCCTTATCCTAGGATGGCCTCATGGAAATCTGGAACAGATTGCTGTTCGTGGGATGGAGTCGCATGCCATGGGGTCACAGGTCATGTGATCGCTCTTGACCTTAGTTGCAGTGGTCTTAGAGGCAACCTCAGTTCCAACAGCAGTCTCTTTCACCTTTCACACCTTCGGAGACTCAACCTTGCTTTCAATTATTTTAACCGCTCCTCCATTCCACCTGAGTTTGGTATGTTTTCAAGTTTGACACACCTTAACCTTTCTAGCACATGGTTCTCAGGTCAAGTCCCAACTGAAATATCTCACTTGTCCAAATTGATCTCTCTTGATCTTTCTTTGAATGAACCATTGATACTCGAAGCACCAGCCATGAAAATGATTGTCCAAAACCTTACTCTAGTAAGAGATATTTTTCTTGATTACATAAACATGTCTTCAGTTGATCTTGGTTCCTTGATGAACCTATCTTCTTCATTAACTTCTCTCAGCCTCGAATTGTGTGGATTGCAAGGACAATTCCCGGAAAACATTTTCCACCTACCAAACCTCCAGCTCCTGAGTTTATTGTTGAATAGCGATCTATACGGGCATTTACCTGTGTCCAATTGGAGCAGTTCCCTTGAACTGTTGAAGCTTGGCTCCACAAGTTTCTCAGGAGGATTACCGGATATAATTGGCAATCTTGACTCCATCAAGGTGTTGGATCTTGGAAACTGTGCTTTCTACGGATCAGTTCCAGCTTCGCTTGGGAATCTTCAACAGCTCAATCAATTAGATCTTTCGAATAACAACTGGACAGGGCAGATTCCTGATGTTTTCGGCAACCTCAGCAAACTAAACAGCCTATCCCTTCAAATCGGTAATTTCAGTGGTATGTTGCCATCTTCTGTCTTTAACCTCACTGAACTTTTACGTTTAGACCTGTCTCAAAACCAACTAGAGGGAACTCTTCCTGATCACATATGTGGCCTTGACAATGTTACTTATCTTGACCTATCTTATAACTTGCTCAGTGGCACAATACCATCTTGTTTGTTCGGTCTCCCATCATTGGTCTGGTTTAACCTTAATAATAACCACCTCACTGGAGAACTTGGTGAACATTGGTCAAAGTCTTTGCTAGAAATAAGACTGGAAAGTAACAAGATAAATGGTCTTATTCCACCATCAATCTCTGAATTGGTGAATCTCACCAATTTTGATGTTTCATCAAACAACTTGAGTGGCATTGTGGACTTAAACCTGTTTTCAAACATGAAAAACCTTTGGGGACTTGATCTTTCACGCAACAGTCTGTCTGTCGTCACTAATAATAATAGGAACTCAACCTGGCCCCAATTCTACAAACTGGCATTGTCGTCTTGCAACATAATTGAGTTCCCAGACTTCTTGAAAATTCAAAATCAGCTCAACTTTTTGTCTCTATCCCACAATAGAATTCATGGAGAAATTCCCAAATGGCTGTCAGCAAAGGGGATGCAGTCTTTACAATATTTGGATCTTTCTCACAACTTTCTGACCATTGTAAACGAACTTCCACCCAGCTTACAATATCTTGACCTCACTTCCAACTTGCTTCAACAACCATTTCCAATTCTTCCACAATCCATGTACATTCTTTTAATAGCAAATAATAAACTCACTGGAGAAATCCCACCTTGGATTTGCAATATCACCACCTTCCAGATCATAAACTTATCTAATAATAGTTTGAGTGGCAATATTCCACAGTGCTTGGGGAACTTCAGTACTGAACTATCTGTGTTGAATTTGAGGAGCAACAGCTTCCATGGCACCATTCCAGGATCATTTACAGAGGGAAATAAAATAAGAAGTCTTGATTTGAATGGCAATGAGTTGGAAGGATCGTTACCACTATCCTTAGCTAATTGCAAAATGTTGGAAGTCCTCGATCTGGGAAACAATTACATAAATGATAGTTTTCCCCTTTGGCTGCAAACACTTCCGAAGCTACAGGTTCTGGTGCTCCGCTCTAACAGACTACATGGTTCTATAGGCAATCCCACTGTGATATCTCCTTTCTCTAGTCTAAGAATCATTGATCTCTCGCACAATGAGTTCATCGGCCTTCTGCCGACACAGTACATTGCAAATTTTCAAGCTATGAAGAAAGTGGATGGAGAAGTTAAAGCTACACCAAGGTATATAGGGGAAATATATTATCAGGATTCTATAGTTTTGACGATGAAAGGGACAGAGATTCCATTGGAGAGAATACTAACTATATTTACAACCATTGACTTATCAAGCAACCGATTTGAAGGACAGATTCCAAAGGTGGTTGGACTTCTTAGTTCACTCCTAGTCCTTAATATTTCAAGAAACAGCATCACTGGTCAAATACCATCATCACTTGGGAACCTGACAGCACTTGAATCACTGGATCTCTCATCAAATGGGCTTGGTGGAGGCATTCCTTCACAATTAACAAGGCTGACCTTCCTTGCAGTACTAAACCTCTCATATAATCAGCTTGTAGGCCCTGTTCCTCATGGCAGTCAATTTGACACCTTTCAGAATGATTCATATGTTGGAAACTTGCGGTTGTGCGGATTTCCGTTATCTGTGAAATGTAGTGGTGATGTGGCACCACAACCCCCACCATTCCAAGGGAAAGAAGATCCTGCAAGCTTATTCAATTGGAAGTTTGCCATGATAGGTTATGGATGTGGGCTGGTGATTGGATTGTCCGTGGGATATATTGTATTCACGACAGGAAAGCCACAATGGTTCGTAAGGAAGGTCGAGGTTGAACAAAAGAAATGGTTAAGAAGACGGACAAAGAGGAATATATAAAAAGCAAGTGGTGCTCTCAGGTTAGGTTTGCCTGCTTCCCTATCTGTATATTAGCTAGTAATTGTCCATTTCTTTACAAGTTGTCTTGCCTAGTCTTCTTGTCAGCCAGACAAAGAGGATGGGATTTTCTGGTAAAATAAGCTCTAGCAAAATAATATATTTGTTTGTTTCTCTTTACTTTGTTAGTGCATTGCCTTCATAAAAAACAACAGTAACGACCAAGATTTCTTATGTAGACCATCTACCATGGCTGCATCCACTTTAAAACCGACCCATACATTGATTCGCACAGTGAAAAAGTAAAAGAGAAGGAATCTTATTCAAGCAGACAAAGGAAGAATTTAGAAAAACAGAAAGGAAGCTTGTTACACCTTTGGATCATAATTGAGCTGTTATGCAGTGTCCTCTGATTCGAAAGCAAAGGCCTGGCTTTTTAGCAGGAAATCCAGTCTGAAAACCCCTTTAGATTGCTGGCCGTGTCCCATGATGCGTCATTGTACTAACTCAAATATATTCTACCTCTTCAGTTCTTTATTTTGGAATCAGGAAACACAAATTAAACTTGTATCTAAGCAAGAATTTATAAAGTTGAACACAGTTGTTGAAGATTTAAAGTGTGGTACATATATCATACACGTAATAAAAAGAACAATATTGGCATACAGTACTGTTCCATTGGAATCTAAGTGCATTAGTCACCTAAAAGGGATACAAACGTTATATTACAAGACCATATACTTCAAGGGTTCTTTTTTACCGTGTTTTTAAAACCAATCCAGTAATCATCCTAATTCAAGGTTCAGGTCACAGGTTTTAATCGGGTTATCTAAGTTAACCCTAATTTTTATATATATAAATTAAAATGATATCGTATTGATTTTTAAAAAATATATTCAACAGATTACAATGGGAGTTTTGATCAGGAATTAAAATTATACTTTGGACTTGAAAGCCCTTTTGACTCAGTTGATAACTGCTGTAATTTTAGAATGAGAAAGTAGCACAACATTACATACATGTGGCCATGTGTATCAGAAAAAATACATAGTGTACGTACGTCGTGGTTATTTAAACGGAAATGCTTAGGGTTCAATATTTTTTTTTTTTTAACTTAATTAACCTTTTCTTACAATCCTCCCAATGCAGTCTGGGAACGATGATTTGAGACAAAACCTGCCTTTTGTAAAAGCAATTAAGGCGAGGATGGCACTAATTAAGGCAGACGTCTTTTAATTAATTGCACCAAAAGGCCTGCGAGTTAAGGGGAAAAAAGCATCCAAACATTATTAATTTTTTGGATAAAACTTAATTACAAAATGTTACCAAAATAATAATTAATCAAAAACAATACCAATAAATAATCTTAACAAAGAAGGGAAATTTCCGCTTTGTATCTAATGTATCCATTAAAAAGATATCAAATACGGATGCACATAATTTATGATCCAAGATATGCAAATTACTCGACATATTTTTCTCCCCACGAAATGCAATTGAGAAATGAAGAACATGCATAGCGTTATCTGGAATTGCTCATATGCTGAAAAATAGAGGATTGTATAAAAGCATGAAGAAGAAACCCCGGTGAACTGAAACAATACAAATGACATCATAATGAAGAGATTTGCCATGATTAGTAGACTTACATTGCTCCTCCTTCTTCTCTGCAAAGATATCAGCTGGAAGCCCGGTGGCAGCTGCTGCGCTGCTCCTCCTTCTCTGCAAAGATATCAGCCCCTATGTTTTCTCTTTTGTTTTTTTTTTCCCTTCTCTATTCGGTTCTGTTTCTTCCCTCTCTGTCACTGCTCTTCTCCTCTCTTCTCTCTTCTAAAAAACTCGCCCTGTTTATTCACCCTCTTCCTGTTTTCGCTCCTTTTTCTTCACCCGTTTCTCTCCAAGAAAAAAATCCCTCTGTCTCTCTCTTTCGGTTTTTTCTCCTCCTTCTCTTCTGCATTCGGGCAGTATTTATAGGGGCAGGGGGAGCGGGATCGACCCTGCCCCGTCCCATCATTTGCATGGGGTGTGAGGCCGCCGCTCCACCTTGTCACGGCACCGGGTGAGACGTCCAATGGGGGCGTCGCTTGCAGGACATGGCCCCTCTGTTTTCTCATCATCAGGAGGTGCGGGTGGCGTCCGGTTTTGGCTTTAACAGAGCACGTGGGGGAGGGGGAGAGAGGAAGAAACAGGGAAAAAAAATACAAAAACTTCTCTTCCCCTGTTGCATGTCCAGGGGAAGAAGAAGGAGAAACATAGCCGTCTAAAACGGCACTGTTTTGTTTTGTTTTTAAATGGAAACTGGTGCCAAAGTATGTGAGATTTCAAGTCAGTCCATTAATTTGCGTGATTTTTAGTTTGGTGTTTGGTTTTGAATTTTTTCAATCAAGTTTCTAATTGGCCATCAAACTTCAATATTTATGTAATTAAGCCCCCGATTTGATCAAATCAACTCTCCAAAATTCTACTTTGACCCCAGAACTTTAATTTCTTCCAATTAAAGCCTAAATTGACCTAAAAATCAAATTTTCTTGTAATCAAACCCTATATAAATTCAATTAAACCTCCCATAAAATTTAATTGAGTCCATAAACATCTGATTTTAGACTTTTTCATCAAATTGAATTTTTCTTTGTTAACAGGGCTCTTCATCTGTCAAATTTTAATCTTTGAATTTTTGACCCTCTTCAACCAATTTTTAGCCATTTTCTAAGCGCTCTGACATCCTCTTTTCATTGTTATTATTTTTTGGATTTTTTTTTTTGTTTTTAGTTTGAATATTTTTTTTGGAAGATAAAAAGTGAATTTGGGAAATAACTAAAAAATAAGTTACGATAGTTATAACAGGTTATGATGAACAATGTTATTAAAATATAAATGAATGGGGGTAAAAAGATGAAAGCTTAATAGAATAATTACATGTAGTTTTGTGATCTCTATAAGAAGAGTTTAATAAGAAATATAGCGACGAAGTTATATAAATAATATGGTTAATTTCTTTGGAAATTGAATTGGAACATTAAGAATGGAAAAAAAAGATATAACCACAAAAGAGACAGAGAAATGATTTTTTTTAATTACTAAGGGTAGTGCTGATCAATGGATAAATTGATTCGCGGGAGGTATCTTAGCAGTTGGGCCACTCACTCGAGCCGGAGGAGAGATTTCTAACACAATAGGTAGGTACCTAATACCTATTAAATTATTAAGCTATGTTGTTGTTATTAATGTTGAATTTTATTCTCTTGTTCTCGGTATTAATGTGGAAGATAAGTAAATAAATAAATAATAAAAGGAAATGAATTATATGGATGAAGAAAAATCTTGATTAGCTACTACTAAATTGGAGGCTAATGATGTAGCTAATTAAGGAAGGGTGAATTAAGGTATTTAAAAGAACTTGATTAGCTATTTCAGGCTTGGATAGCTAATGATTTTAATGGGTTGTATTGATATCAATATTTATATGGAATTTGATTAGCTATTCCAGGTTAGGATATCCAATTATATCGATATTTATGTGGAATTTGACTAGCTACTTCTATTTTTAGGCTAATAATGTCAAGAGGTCATTGGTATTTTCAGATGACAAATTTATATACTCGTGAAGGGATTGATTAGAGGATAAGTAATGATATCAATGGATTATATTAATATCAGCATTGTTTATTAACTCTGATTATTCGATCTTAAATAAAGGAGAATAATTATGCTAATAGATTTATTAGCATCAACATAATCCTCATTGGACAATAGGAAGGAACCTGATTTATTAACTTTAGGTATTTGACGAAGTTAGTAATATCAAGGACAAGAGGGTACTTTGATAATGATGGATTTTCAGGACTTGGATTAAACTCCTAAGAAATGATGACAAGTTAATACTAGTGACCTAGTATTAAAATATTTTTGATGGTCTCTTCAGAAATAAAGAAAAGAATTTTAATCATTAATGATTAATAGGGAAGTCATGAGTAATATTTTCTTAACCCTAGAGAATCAAGGGAGATATGAGAATTAGGGAGAAATGTATCAAGTAAGGAAATCATTATTAAAGACTAAAGTTTTTAATATTGGATTGTAATCAAAGGATTAAATATATCGATATTGTTTTAAATGTATTCATTATCGTTTAAGCTGGAGAAAAAAAAAAAGAAAAAGAAAGGGAGGAGCAAAATTAACTAAAAAACTTAGAGAGAGAAGGAATAAATTGAACTAAAACCTAAAGTTAGGAAGTGTGAGACCTTAAACAATCAATCAAGCAAAGAATTAAGTGAAACAGAGAGGGAGAAAATTGGCAGCAGTTCACGACAATGAAAGGAAGAGCTGGGGGAGTGGAGAAATCTTAACTGTTAGCTGGGGCTAACAAATATAATATAAGGAAGATTAGGAATTCTTAAATTCATCTGGGACAAAACTATTAGCTGGTCGCATGAACAAGAGCTATTACTCTCTGAAACTTAATGGTTTGGCTGGCCATAAGGACAGGGGCCATTGTTATTAAATTGTTCAGTCGGCTGCAGGAGCGGGGGTTGATATTTCTTAAAATATAATTGATGAGCCGGTTGTAGGATCGGGGGCCACCATTATATATATTAATTCGCTGGGTGTAGGAGCAGGAGCTAATATTTTGAAACAAGGGTAAGGATTATGTTGAGGAAACTAGTTCAGGATAATAAGATAGTTTATATATGCATTTATTTTATGGCTTATAATTAAATGTAAATATAATTAATGTTGTAATTGATATTATTTTAAATGTGTATTTCAGGTTCTCCTTATCATCTAATTAGTTCATATTCATACTTTTTATCCAATTAGTTTCCACTCCCCCATTTACATCATATGACTCATATATGCAATCTCATTTCTTTCACAATGTGCATCTTACTTATATATGTCCTCCTTACATAAACAAAAACAATTTCAGCAACTTCCATATTAATAAAGAACACAACAACAACATAAATTAAATCTTTCCTCTTTCAATGCAACCCAAAGAACTAATGACTTTTATTCGTCAAAACTCATTTATGGTTTCAACACGACAACCTAACATTTATAAAAAAATTCTAACCTAATTCTTCTATTCATCGAAACTCATTTATGGTTTCACCGATGTTATAAATTTTAAACTAAATTTCTTAGTCCTCACTTTAACTTCATCCATACCTTTAAATTTACTTACAAAGGTTATCCCCTCCATTTACACATCATGTGTATTTTTTTTATTCCCATTATTTATTTATCTCTTTTCATCTTAAGTTTTCACTACTCATCAAAGTCTTATTACATTTAGTCATACATTCACACAAGGGTTTACAGGACAAATCAAGTTTATTGGAAAACACATGGTCCTTATTACTAAACATATAAAAGGAAAGAAATACTACATAAGATGTTGTTATTTAATTTTGGACCCTACGTGCTGGAGATAGTGTATATCTTTTTTGAACTGAGTATAGGAGTTTAACTCATGTTTGCTGGAAGATTGACAAAAGTAGAGAAAGAAATATTTTTTTTTTGAAACCTTATTTGAGCTGTTTTCTGCTCTTTTTTATCCTTCCCCTTTGCTACCAAAATCATCAGGTTTTCTTAGGTTGATCAAGAGTCTTCATAATTCTAAATTCGTTTCTTCTTTATCTGGTCTTTAAGGTTGGATAAATCCCTTAGAATTTGCACTAAAAAAACTAATTCTGCTGCTGTAGCAATTTTTTGTTCAAACTTAGGCTCTGATTCTGATTTGGTTTCGTACGATATCTGACCATCCTAGCTATATTCTATCACTCATGTCATGTTGAAGAATTGACCTACACCTTTATTGGGTCCTAGGGGTCACTGTTCTTAGGGCAAACTCTCAGTCAGATTTGGATGCTCGACATTGTCAGATCAAGAACCTTTTTGACCAACTAGATCTTTGCCAAATTCTGTTATCTAAAACAATTTTATCTCACTTTGAATCCTTCATCAAAGTTGTAGTCCGGGACACGTAGATGAATTTGGGCTTTTTAATTGCTTGATTTTGATAATAAAAGCTCAAGATATTCCTGTTTGAAATCTAGCGTGAAAACATAGAATCCTGCCGCGAGAAGGTTTCCAGCCAAGTTTGGTTGCAATTCTGTTATTCAAAACAAATTTATCTCACTTCAAATCCTTTATCAAAGTTGTAGTCCGGGACACGTAGATGAATTTAGGCTTTTGAATCGCTTGATTTCAATATCACATGCTCAAGATATTCCTGTTTGAATATCTAGTATGAAAGTAGAGATTCCTGCCGCGAGAAGGATCTAGCCCAAGTTCGCGGGACTGATTCGAAGGATTTTTTTGGACCAAGGACTGAATCGAAAAGTGCTAAAATGAGGGATTGAATTGAAGAAGGATATTGAAAGCTGGAGAGGGGGGCTGGATCATCATAAATGACAGGATTTTTACCCCACCGAATAAGGAAAATAAGACTTTGCAGCATGCACCTTTACCCATCTGATTTCTTTCCTTTTTTCTCTACAAATTCCTGCTGTTTTCCTTTATCATCACGCCAGATTTTTGCAGTTGCAACCACGTTTTTATTGCCTCATTTCAAAGGGAGCAGCTGGCCCTATGGAAGGAAAGAAAGAATTCATACCATCCTTTAAAAAACTGGAAAGAAATCGGACATCAGAATCAAAATATTTAAGTTTTCTTTTTGTGTTTTTTTTACTGCAAATCAGTAGGGATTTGCATCCTAAAATTAATGCATTTGAATCTTTCCTAAATAGAGATATATTTAGACTAGATATAAGCCCTTCTAATGACCTAACGGGGGCAGAAAAAAAGAGCATAAAAAGAGGAGAAAAATGGAGAGAAAAGAGAAAAAAATAGCCAAAGACAGAAGAGAAAAAGACAGAGAATAGAGAGTTTCTTTCATTCGCCAGTGTTACTATGAGGTTGGGAAGATTGATAGTAGAAGAGAAAGAAGAGAAAAAAGGAGGAGAAGAGAAAAAAAAAAGGAGAAAAAGAGAGCAGGAAAAACAAGAAAGAGGAAGAGAACTGACTACACCAGCACATCACAGCTTCAGCGTCATTGTTTTCATCCATCAGGAGGCACGCGTGAGCTGTTTCTTGGTCTTTTGTTTCATTTCCTGCAAATAGGATCTGCAGGTGTTTCTTCCTTAGTGCTCCAGCTGCGAGAACTTTAGGGACCCTCATGTTCTTTTCTCTTCTTACGCCCGCTGGAGGAAAGGTTAGCCGGCCATGACTTTGTCTTTTTTTGTGTAATAAATCATGCTTTCCCAGTTTCTGTTTTGTTTCTCTCTGTTGGCGTTGTGAAATGAATAAGGCAGTTTGTTTTTAAGGTGAGGAAATAATGGGGTTGTAAGGCACGGACATAGGGGTTTGATTTCAAAATTTCAGTTTTAAAACTGTGGCTCCCTCATGCATACGGGTTTATTCCTTTCCAGTTACAAAATTTTAAGTTGATTTGGCTTTGAACAGTTTTTGTTACGAATTTTTTCAAGCTTCTTGTAATTCTTATAATATGTATGATGGCTTGCTACTTTCCATTTTGATGTTTACGTCTAATTATGATGTTTGCATTTCGATAAAAATATAAAAAAATGTGTTTTTGTATGTTGCATACAACCAATACCCTAACATGTTTTGATCGCTCTTTTTTATACAAAAAATATTGGAAGTTTCGAAAATGTGTTTTCGCATGAATTTCTTAAACACAACAAAAATTATTTTCTTGTATTTTTGGATTTTACAACATGTTTGTAAAACTCCAAAGGGTATTGGCCAATATTTCAAAAAATAAAAAAAATCTTATTTTGGGGGGAATTCATTGATTAGTACTTAAAAGTGCATTTTTATCAAGGTTTTATATCATCATTTTGCACTTGAAGTATCAATAACTCCTTAACTAGATTATGTTTTATAATAACAGATCTGATAATATAAGATAGCTTTAATTTATGGTAAATGTTTATTTTAAATGCAGGCATATCTCACAATTCAAAGGATTGATTGATGTGATTAACTATTGAAAGTGAAAGGACAAAGAAACGGCTAAGATTAGAAAGGAGATGCCGATTCAATTCAATTTGAAATACTGTTCAGTTATTGGGTCATATTTGGAGCTGTAGATCTTGGATTTCAGCTTAATTTATATGGATGGAAAGCTAAGAAATAGGCCTACAATGTTCATGAATAAAGTAAGACCCAAATTTTCCATTTTCAATTTCAAGGTTTGGCCACAAAAGAGAAGTCAGAATCT
>Ga0325404_1002738_pt1 | contig 18838 bp, 11 predicted proteins | sample PopdelMetagenome_18_FD_205664 | JGI IMG/M metagenome (GOLD analysis project Ga0325404, IMG submission 205664) | Populus deltoides microbial communities from Bellville, Georgia, United States - Xylem-Control-R1 | ecosystem: Host-associated > Plants > Phyllosphere > Stem > Wood/Secondary xylem... | reverse complement strand
TTGATTATAAATAAATTTTAGAATTACAATCATCTAGTGCATTACAATTTTTGAGAATTACATAACATGGAAATGTAATGGAGCTTTTATGATTTAGAAATCATTTAGTATGAACTCAATTTATTTAGCATGCTCCCTACTTTAATTATGTCATTGATAATGTGTATGTTTTTATTTATGTTAAAAATAATTTTTTTAAAAATAAAAAAAATATTACTTTGATGCATTTTTAGAAAAAAAAACACTTTAAAAAACTACCGCTATCACACTCTCAAGTACTCTTGTCATAGCAGTAGCAACAACCTTATTCATGATATTTTATACTAGCAACATTAGTATTGTATTGACGATTGTTAATAAAACTCTTTACAATGTGCTCCAGTTTTATTTAAGGATATGGCGCAGCTGAAGATGGAAATCTCTCAATGACTTGTAAGGCTTCTTTCATTGTTGGCCTCTTCTGCGGAGCATGAAGGGCACAGCTATACCCTAGCTTGAAGCAAGCCAGCAAGGCATCCTCTTTACCCTCCATGTCAGCTCGAATCGCCACATCAGCCACCCTCATAGCCCGGTCCTTGTCTTCCACTACAAGCCCATTACTTCCTTGGCCCAGCTCATCAACAACCACAACCTTTCCTGTTAGTAGCTCAAGCAAGATAACCCCAAAGGCGTACACATCCCACTTCGGATTGGGCTTGAGACTCCGAAGAGACTCCGGTGCATGATAAGGCGATAAACCTCCAATCGAGCTTGGACTTGGGCTTGGGCTAGGACCCGGTCCAAAGTCTTGAATGCTATCTCGTGACGCAATAGACCTGTTGCTTCCAAAATTTCGAGCCGATCCTCCACCTTTATAACTGGTGTCGCCAGTCATAAGCCTTTCCAGCCCAAAATCTCCGATTCTAGGCTCCATGTCGGAACCCAAGAGTATATTACTCGGCTTCAAATTTCCATGCACAAGCTTCTTATCATGGAGAAATGACAGCCCACGGGCCACTCCTTTAGCAATCCTCAGTCTGGCCTCCCATGGCAGATGACAAGGCGATGAGCCCGCTTTCCCTAAAACATGAAAAGACACCAAAACAAATAGAATACGGGAGCATCTTAGACACGGGCAAGTTGGCACTTGCAAAAGGGTGTGAAAGCACTAACAAGGAAAAGTTTAACGTTTCACATAATGCATATCACTATCGAGAATATTTGTTAAAAATTTAAAATTGATTTTTGTTTAAAATTATTATTTTTTATTGTTTTCATATATTAATATTAAAAAATAAAAAAATATTATTTTAATATATTTTCAAATAAAAACACAAATTAACTTAAAAAAGAACGGCATTGAAAACAAAGGTTGTGCGACACCTACTCCACCGTCAAACCTTTAGGTCCACTGCTCACCTTAGCAAACTTCATTTCAATCTGCTAATGTGCGCACTCGTGCAGTGAATGGGCTAATAGGAGTGTTTTGGAAAGAGAAACACTATTACTTAAAATACTAGTTGAGATAAAGTTGATGAACTTCTGATTAATTTAAATGGTGAGGTTTTGCTGGCGATATAATTAAAGAAAGGTTTAGATTTACTTGGATCCTCAAGAATTTGGATAGAGAGTTCACAGATGACTTACTGTAACGAGCATTGGCAAGGCTGCCATTAGGGACAAAATCGTAGATAATGAGCTTCTCATCAACGCCCCAATAGAACCCACGAATTCTAACAAGATTTGGATGCACCAACTTGGCTATGACACGGACTTGGGTCTCGAAATCTCTGAACCTTTCTACATGGTTTTCACCAATTCTTCGAACTGCAAATGAAGTCCCATCTTCAAGAACAGCCTTGTACGTTATACTAGAACCAGTAGCACCTAATATGTAAGCTGATGCTCTAAGTAGAGTTTCAAGTTCAAGCTCCTTTTCACCATCTACAGTCACCAATGTCCCTTCTTTGTTTTGATCATGATGGTCTGTATGCCTTTGACTGTGATCAAGAGGGCCTGCTTCATTGTCAGTGCTTGTGGAACCAGAATCCTCTTCATTTTCTCCTCTCTTGTGCAGACATGCCCATCTTGTGAACCCTCTTGACTCTGAAGATGAAGATGACCAACTATCCTTCGCGATGTTGGCTTCGTTCATGATATTTGTTTCAACATGCCTTCTTTTCTTTAAACAGTGGTATACATAGAAGAAAACCAAACCAAGAACTGCAACTCCTGCAATGTCGCCTACTATGATGCCTACAATGGTTCCTGGCCTAAGCCCACCTTCGTCTTGTCCAGACCCTGTTGCTGTTTCACCTGGACGAGTAGTTGCAGGACTCGAGCCTATAATTCTTGGAACTGCAGCAATTGCAGGAGGCGATGTAGGTGCAGATATATTCGGAAGTGGAGATACTGAAGAAGGAATTGGACATTGATTTCTTGTTGGCTGGCCGCAAAGATGAGGATTTCCGGCGAAAGCACTCCTTTCTTGATTCAAGAAAAGACTAGATTCCGGAATTTCTCCCGTCAGATTGTTGAATGATAGATCAATAGTAGTGTTAGATGGGATTTCGTTGGCGAATTCTTGTGGAATTGGACCAGAGAGCTTGTTGTAAGAGATGTTTAAGTAGTGAAGATTGTTACCACCAAAATCTTGAGGTAGAGATCCATTGAGAAGATTTGAAGAGAGATCTAAAACCTGAACGGTTTGAAATCCGCTAGGAAGATCACCAGAGAAATTATTCTTCTTTAAATAAACAACAGTTAGATTATGGAGAGCAGCGAGGTTGGCAGGCAAAGTTCCCGCTAAGACATTGTCAGAGAGGTTAAGAAGTTCAAGATTCTGTAACCGTCCTATGGTCTCTGGCAACTGACCAGAGATCATATTACTAGACAAATCAAGAAACCGAAGTTGGGTTGCATTGAGAAGTGAAACAGGCAAGGATCCGTTAAGAGAATTGTCGGATAGATCAAGATTTTGGAGGTGTTGAATCAAGCCTAGATTGGCTGGAATTGTTCCAAGAAGCTGACAATTTGGAAGAGATAAGCCTGTGACACGAGAGTAAGTATTGTCTGTTCCAGGAGATCCACAGGTAACTCCGTTCCATGAACATGGAGTCTGGTCACTGTGGTTCCAGCTTTGAAGCACAGAGAGAGGGTCATCACGGATAGAGTACTTGAAAGAAAGCAAGAGAACACCATCTGTGTTGAGCCCAAAAGATTGAACTACAAGAAGTAAAATTCCAAGGGCAAGAATTCTCCACCATAAATGGAGTTGAACACTTTGGAAACTCATGATTTCTCAAAATGATCCCACATCCCTCCTATGAAAATACCAAATGTTTGTGTGAGAGAGGGGGAGGGATATAGACGTAAGTGAGATTTATGATGCCATGTGATAGAAGTTCTCAAGGAAATAAATAAAGAAATGTACCCAGTGGACACAGAGATACACAGCTCACCAAACCAAAATTTTCCTTGATACAAAAATGCTTTGTGTGCAGTTCTGCAGATATAAAATATGGTTTATTAGAGATGAATAATTGCTACCGCTATTTCTTTTGATCTCTCTCTTCACATTTAATGGAATGGGGGCAAGAAATGCGGACACGAATAACATTGTATTATACAATACATTAAGAGTGTGTTTGGCAGTGTGGTAGCGGTTGCTTTTTAAATAGCTTTTCGTACCGAAATACATGCCAATGATGTTTTTTTATTTTTTAAAAATCATTTTTAACATCAGCATATCAAAACGATCCAAAAAGTACAAACCGCACTTAATTTTAGCAAAAAAAAAAAATTCAAAATTTGGCAAAACACAAGTTGAAACACACAGTCAAACAGACTCTAAAAGGTATGGATGAAAAACTGTTTATGCACCACAAAAATACTGTGGATTTGCTATTAATTTTTTTAATAATTCATTTTAGTTTTCAAAGTTTTTTTTTTATCTGATACTAATTTAAGTCTTATTGTTTTTTTTAGGCAAGGAAGAAATTGGAAAAAGAGGAACAAAATAAAAAAAAATGTTAAACATAGACAGTGTGCTATAGATTTCACAAACAATATATTTAGGTCCTCAATATTTAAAAATAACACAATTTATAAAATTTAGATCCTTTTAAATTTTCAAAATTTATTTTTAATATAAAAGTTCATTTGTATTATTTCTCAATCTCTAGTTATAGAGATGAGAGAAAGATATGTTACCAAATTCTAATAATGAAAGAAAAAATCACCATTCACATTATTGATGGTCACTAAGATGGTTTTTTTTTTTTTTTTTGTGTCCACGGATTCTATAAAATAAGAAGAGCTTGATGATGGCTTTTCAGAGGAAGCCAAAACTAGCCCGATTTGATTTCAGGTTTTTAGACAATTTTTAGGTGTTTTGGGCTAATGAGTTCATTTGTAGGTGTTCTAAGGGTTTTAGTGAGGAGCTTATAGATTGAAATGACTTAAAAATTAGGTTTTTTTAGCAGAAAAAATATTGACATGATTTTCCAACCACTGCTATGGTGGGTGGAATTTGGACTTGTAAACGACAAATTGTCTACCTTTATAGGTCACGTATCGCTGACTTATTTTTTCCCAAAAGAAATAGGGGTAGATGCTCGCATGGGCCTAAAGGCCTACCTTTGCATCTAGACTCTTCATTACAATGGCCCAAATAAGTTGGGCCATGGGATCGTGAGTCCATTTTTTTAAAAAAATATAAATTTAAGAGAAAAAAATCATTGAACTCGGTTGAGTCCATGCCCTAGATCACATGTTTGACGTGTTAAGCCACAATATCCAGACATTTTTTTTTTCTAATGTTGTTTTTTTTTTAATTGATATATTTTTTTAATATGTAGTTTTTAAAAATAAATTTTAAATTTATGTTTCAATTAATATCTCTTTTTTGTTATTTTTTATTTATTTTTTTTGGATAGAGATTTTTTAATGATATTGTCTGCGTTTAATTTTTGAAAAGATTATTTTGATTCATCTATAATTTTCTTTTATCTTTTGTATAGATGAATTTTTTTTCTTAAATTAAAGTTTTTTATTTATTTTCAATAATACTTCTAATAGGTGCAACCTTGCATAATTTTTTTTCCTTTTATTTTATTCAATTAGTTTAATATATGTGTATATATTTGTATTATCGTTTGATTAAAAAATAATTAATTTTAATAAACAAATTCAGTAAACAGAATTGAGCAAATATCTCATCTTGGGAGATTAAATATTTTTGATGCATAGATCTCTTGATTTTTTCAGTTTTATTTTTAGTTATTGTTAATACTAAAGCATGTGGTCTTTTTTTACTGTAGACAAAACAATGTATCGCACAATTCACACACTCACATATTACTATTAACTTAATGTATATTTTCATTTTTTCACTTTAGTCCCCAAACTTTTATTTTTTGGTGATTTGATCCTAAATTGAAGGTTATTTGTTTATGATTTCTTAGGCGAATGCAACAAAGATAGAATGAGGCTCTAAATAAAAAAGGCGGCCAAAATGGGTGATGTGTCCAAAGTTTTTTTTTTAAAAAATTACTTTGGTCCTTAAGCTTTATAAATAATATAATTTAGGTCATTTTGAACGTCTAAGATTCAATTTTAGTCCAAAACCTTATTTTTCTTATATTTTAGTCACTGGTTAGAGAGAGAGACATGTTAGATTCCGATATTAGAGAGAGAAAATTAGCATTTACAATGATTTCGGCTACCAAAATTATCTATCTTGGTACCAACAGGTTGCATTCACTGAGAGGGATTCTATTTAGGTGTTTTTAAGCTTTAGAATTGCCTAAAAAATTAGATCTTAGCTTGGGAAGAGTTTTTGTTTCGAGTTGGTTTCAAGTTTTTTTTTTTATGGTTTTTTATTGACATTTATGGGTTTACAAAAGGTGTTTAGGATAAAAAATGGGTTGAAAATTGGGTTTCTAAGGAAAGAAAACTAAAACCATGATTTTTTGGCCATCATAGCAGCAACAATCTAGGTAATTTTAAACAACATGCTGTCTGTTTTTTTTTATAAAAAAATTAGGGCAGACGACCCACTAGCTTTTTAAAAAAATTAAACAAGAACCTTGATTTTTTAACTACCATAGTGGTCATAATCTTGGTAATTCTAGATGACGCGCAATTTGTTTTTTTTTTAAGAAAAAAATTAGGGCAGACGACCCCATTACCTTTAAAAAAAAATTAAGGGCTCATGCACTGACCCTTTTCTTATGGGTCAGGCATCTGGCCTGGCCTACCAAACCCAATGATGTTTGGCCTATTTCTTTTTTATATAATTAATAAATCTTTATATTTTTTTAAAAATATTTTTTTAAAATTTATATTTTATTTAATATTCATTCTCTATGATTCTTTTTGCTTATTTAGTTTTTTTTTAATAATAATTATTACTTTTAATTATATTGTATGTTTTTAAGTTTTTAAGATGTTAGTATGATTTATATATACCTTTTTTTGCATTTCATATATATTAAATTTATTTTTAAAAATAAAAAATTATTTTTTGATAATATTTCTAATATATGCAACCTTACATATTATGTTTTCCTTTTATTTTACTTAATCAATTTTATATGTGTATCGGTTTCTCTTATCATTTTTGATTTAATAAAAAATTAATTTTAATAAACAAATCCATTAAACACAATTGGCTAAATAACTCGTGTTGTAGGATTAAATATCTTGATTTACCTCTGTCTCTTAATTTTTCTATTTTTATTTTTATTTGTCGTTAATGATTTTATTTATTTATTTACATAAATAGTTCTTGGTTTATTTAATTAGATGCATACATAATTTTTTTAATTTATATTTAGAAAATATTTTTATATAAAAAAACATGTTAAAAAGATTTACATATTTAATTTTTTTATTGGTAAAAAAATTATCCACCATGGATTAAATAGCTAGTATTTGCTAAAGGACATACAGATGGAGTTAAAAGATAGCAATGCAGTTAAATGTTAACTTTACTATGTTATACCGCTTTTGGTAACACATTAGTGTGAAGTAGGCCACTTACACATATTAATTTCCTAAGCTAGATTGGATAATGGCACAACTTCATGCTATGGTTTTAAGACAAACTCAACTTCACTTATTTTATCCTTACCTATTTGTCTCTTCTGTTTTTTGGGGCTAATTGTATTATGGCCATATTATCAGTGTTTGACATTATTACTAGGGTGGTTCAAGAGGGACCAAAACTTCTAAAATTATCTCATCATAATTAAATTTTTGAAAGTTTTTAGTCATCATTCATTACTACACTATTTTGAGATTTGACTTGTTAGTGCAGACATCAGACCACACCATAAATTATATGAATATATGAACGGGGACGATAAAAAATGACTTAGCCTGTCACTTATTAGTTAGGAGATTGAACCTATCTAGACCTCTTTCATTGTCTTTATTTTATTTATTTGAATTATTTATATTATATAATTTTATTTGATGGGCTAAGTCTAATAGTTGATGTTTTAGGGTTATGATATTTATATGGTTCCTTTTCATCTCATAAGACAGTTTTGATAAATTGAATAAAATTTGTAAAATTTCAAATTTTTTCCAACTCTTATTCTTCTCTTCCCTGGCTTTTTTCTTCTCTTTCTTTGGAATCTTCTTCTTTGCCTTTTCTTTTCTTTCTTATTAGGCTTTAAATCTTTTTTGTCCCGCATTAACTTTGGTATCAGATCTTAGAGTTTTTAATTGCTCTTATAATTAATCAATTTATTAGGACCTATGTTAAATCATAATTAACTGTTGATCTAGACTAAAAAAAAATATATTTATAGCCCAAATTTGAAAAAAAAAAGTTGTTCATCATCATCATCATCATCATCAACAACAACATCAAGATCAACCACCATATACCATCAATATAGCCAACCCACCATCCATAAGGCGTAACCATCATAATCAGTTAGCCACTACGCATAACCACAATCTTCCAATCGATAACAGCCACCATTCATCCTTTCCAGTCAAATCAACCGCCATAACAAACCCATCCCAACCACCACAACCGCATCAAGCATAACCTCAAAAACCATCCACTAAACACAGTGCGATCATACTCAACAAAAATAATAAACCAACAATTTGTACCTATAGATCCACGCCATCAACAGACCCGTCATTCAGCAACGACACCATAGCCAATCCTTCACTATCCTTACGTCGCCAATCACATCCACAATAGATCTATGTGAAGACGGTTGCAAGCAATAAGTAAACAAATTCTTAAGGTAGATTCATTAACTTTGCCATGTAATCACCATGTTAGCTACCACATCAACTCTCACTGCCATATTAGCCGCCATGTTAGCACCTTAACCACGTCAAATCCCTACATCGTCTACAATAATGTTTGCGCCCATTGCCACGTCAGTTGCTAGTGCCACATCATTTCCCACTGTCATGTCAACTGTAGTGAATTCTAGCTGGTTCCCATCGTAATTTGGTTAGTAAGCCACTACAAACTTCTTTAAACTAATGAATATTATTATTCATGGTATATTTTTGCACTTGTTAACCAAGAATTAACATTGTTATTATTATTTTATGCCCGCACATAAATATATAGTATGTCTTTCAATTTGAGTTACCTTAAATTTTAGCTTATTTATTCATTTATATTGAATATCCGATCCTCTTAATTAATTATGGAGCTTGGTTAGATTTATGAGAAAATTAAAACATTGTGTTTGGATTACCTGTGTGCATTTAGAGGATTTACATTGCTTGCTTGATTTTTCCTAGTTTAATATGTTATTTCTTAGTCTCTAAGATAAACAAATAATTAAATATTAGCTTTAATTTTATATTGTGTTTTACTTACAAGTGTCATTTGTGATCTTAGTTATAGTAGTATTGCATGCATTTACAGAGTGATTGTCTAGTATACAATTCATAACTCATAGTTACCATGGACCCAAACACTAGTAATGTTCTTAGGGATATTCAAGAGCAATTACAACTTATGCGAGCTGATATGAACAACATGTCCACTCATATGAACAACATTTCTGAGAGATTGAAATCCATAAAAACATTACAAACAAAACAATCTAATGAGAATGAGATTTATAATAATAATCATAGTAATCGTCAAAGACCTGTTCCTCGTAAAAACCACCAACATGACCACCACCAAGGTCACAATGAATTTGATGACCTTAACAATATTAAGTATTTGAACAATTACTATTAGAGGTTAGTTGACCCAAAGAATTGCCAATACAACCACAATCAGGGTCATCATGACTATGATGACCCTAATGATAGAGTCATGAGACATATCAAGGTAGAAGCCTTAATTTTTTAGGATTGACTTAACCCATGAATATTTGATAGGTGGATCCATGACATAGATCAATTTTTTAACTAGTATAATTTGTTTGAGAATAGAAGGGTAAGATTTTCCAAAATCAAACTTAGTGGTACCATTTAGCTCTATTAGAAAAGTGTAGAAGAGTATTTGGCTAGGAGAGGTTGACCTCCTATTACTAATTGGGTTGAGATAAAAACCAAGTTATAAGAGAAATATCTACCTCATTCTTATAAGAAAAATCTCGTAGACTAGTGGAATAACTTGAGGCAAGGAAGTAAGCATGCTAATGAACATGTGGCATAATTTGATTAGTATATGATGATGTGCGCATTTAGGGAGGATGCAACAATAAACCTTAGTAGATTTCAGAAAGGCTTGAATGATGACGTTAGAAGAGAGGTCATACTTAGAGGTGTGTCCATCATTGATGAAGCTTATATCCTAGTAGAAAACTATAAATTGGTCATGAAAAGTCAGTGGAGAAGACATCAAGACACCTGTAGTATCCCTCCTAAATCAAAACCTTGTAATAATAACTTTTTATTGGGTGTCCCGCCTCGTAAACCCAATTCTATGTGAAACACCTAAGATGACTTAAGGATTCAATGTTTTAAGTGTTAGGGTTTTGGTCATATTTTCTCTAGTTGTCTCAATAAGACTTTATCTATTAAGGATAAAAAAAGATATGACTGAGGATGACAATTATGATGATAAGGTGTATGAACCCAATCCTAATGATTTTCAGGACCTAGAGGCCGAGGAGGATAAGTCCAACCTACTACGATGTGTTAGATTAATATCCGCTTAGATCGAGCAAAACTTTATATGATGGGAGATAACAAGGTTTAATGTAATTAGATATGCCTTAACATAACCTATACAAACTGATGATTTGAGAAGAACTACTATCTTTTACACCTATATTAAATATGGAGATAAACATTATAAGATCATTATAAATAGTAGGAGTTGTATCAACACAGTATCCTCCGGTAACGTATCCTGCTTAGGCTTATAGTTTGTCATACATCCTAAGCCATATAGTGTGTCATGGGTTAACAATACGTCCATAGCAATAAAGGAGATATGTTTTTTTCCCATAAAAATCTTGGACTATCATGATGAAATTTGGTGTGATGTAATTTCAATGAACATAGGACATGTCGTTTTAGGTATGCCTTGGTTATATGATTTAAATTTTACCATCTTTGAATGGTTAAATTCTTTTTTATTCACTTTTTATGGTAAAAACATTTAACTTATTAGATTACCACCAAGGCCTAATGATAATGGCAAGAAGAAGGAAAAAGTGAAAGAAAATGGGCTTAACATAATAAGTCTTAAGGAGTTTGACAAGGAAGTTCATGAAGAGTCAGTTGTGTTTGTCATAGTGGCTAAAAAGGTTGTATAAGATTCTTCAAATGAACCACCTGAAGAGGTAAGGGAAGTGTTGAAAGAATTTCTAGATGTTTTTTCATTTGAACTACTTGATGTTTTACCCCTTATGCGTGGCATTCAAAACATCGTAGATCTTGTTTGTGGTGCCACGTTGCCAAACTTGCCTTACTATAGGATAAGCTTTAGTGACCATGTTGAATTACAAAGGCAAGTATATAAACTATTACAAAAAAGATTTATACAAGAGAGTTTGAGCTCTTGTGCAACACCTTCCCCTTTAACACGTAAAAAAGATAGATCATGGAGAATGTGCATGGATAGTCTAACCATCAACAGGACTATAATCACATATCATTTTCCCATTTCTTAATTGGATAACATGTTTGATATGATGGCAAGAGCCTAAATTTTCTCTAAGATTAACATGAATGGAAAACTAGATTTAAGACTAGGGATGAATTATATAAATGACTAGTCATGCCTTTTGGCCTTTCCAATGCACCAAATACTTTTATGAGAGTAATAACATAGGTGCTTAGGCTATTTATGAGAAATTTTCTGGCGGTTTATTTTGATGATATCTTTATTTATAGCAAAATTAAGAAAGAACATTTAGATCACCTTATTCAAGTTTGTACCAACCTAAGGAAGAAAAGTTTGTTTGCCAATGTCAAAAAGTATTCTTTCTTCATGGGTCAAGTGGTTTTCTTAGGGTTTATAATTTCATGTGAGGGAGTCTAATGTCCCCCAAAAGTCCAGGTGATTATAGATTTGCCTGAGCTTAAGAATATTCATGAGGTTCATAGTTTTCTTGGGCTTGTGACTTTTTATCGTCATTTTATCAAGGGATTTAGCACTATCATATCTCCTATTACAAATTGTTTGAAACAATATGAGTTTTAATGGAGTAAAAGAGTTATTAAGGCATTTGAGAAGGTTAAAAAGAAGATGATTGAGGCTTTAACAATATGGTTTCCTAACTTTATTACGGTGTTTGAAGTATAATGTGATATCTTGAGCGTTAGTATAGATGGAGTACTTAGGAATGTCACCATGTCACTTAGTTTAGTGAGAAACTTAATGAGGCTAAACAAAAGTACTCAACCTAAGACAAAGAAGTTTATGTTATGGTTCAGGCCTTATGTTATTGGCAACATTATTTGCTACTATAAGAGTTTTTTCTTTACCCCAACCCTGAGGCCCTTCACTATCTCAACTCCCAAAGAAGTTAAACCATAGGCATGGTCGTTAGGTTGAGTATTTGAAAACTTATTTGTTTGTATTGAAATATAACTCAGGAATGGAAAATAAGGGAGCAGATGTCTTGAGTTGCCGGGTAACGTTGTTATTCATAATAAGTGTTGAAGTTATTGGGCTTGAGAGACTAAAAAAAAAGTATGAATCTTGTCTAAAATTTATATATATATATATATATATATATATATATATAATTATTGCAAATAAACACACTTAAGATAAACTATAAACTAAAGACTTAAACACTAACAAAAATTTGCAATGCATGTTTTTCTATCCATTACTTAAAGATACTAATCAAAATCCAAATTACAATCCATGTTATCCTGATTTTGACAGAGGACAAGAATAAGTTATCAATCTTAGCTCTTTTTAGAGCTAAATTCCAATACGTAGGTTGTAGATTTTCCATTGGCTTTATTTACTCCAATTAATGTTGAGTTTGTTTGGTATTGTGGTAGCTTTCGTGTTTGTGATTTGAGAAAAATGATTTTTTTTTATCAATTTTAGTTATGGTTGGTAAAGATAAAATCTATGTTTGGTTAAAGTTATGGTTGAAATTATTGTTTGACCCAAAGTATGTCATTAGATGTTTGGTTAAAATTGTGGTTGAAAGTATTGTTTTAAATAAAATGATCAGAAAGGGCATAAATTTATTCCATATATAACATTGAACATTTAATACATTGTAAAAGCAACGACTGAGAATGTAAAAACATTTGTTATTGTTCCATCAAACTCAATGCAATCCTATCACGAATATAATCCATTTGCAAAGGCCTATTCCCTCCATATTTTTGTGAACATGGAATCACATCACAAAAAATATAATGAGGAACATAATTTTAATGATGATCAAACTCAATAAATGTCATATCTTGTTCTGACTTCCTTCTTATATAATTATGTAGAGCCATAAATGCGATAACAATTTGAAATTGTGTCCTGTACAAACATACTTGCATGTTCTACCAAATTCTCCATCTTTTTTTCCACACTCCAAAAGTTTGTTGTATTACTCATCATATCAAAGAATGAATTTGATTGAATAACTCATCCTAACTTTGTGCATGACCTAACGATGAAATTCCAGAATATGATATCTCTCACCTCTATATGGGCCTAGAAAACTATATTCATTTGGATAACCAGAGTCAACAACGTAATATTTCCCTGCAATAATAATGTTTTTCCTACAAATTAATCCCAATCACACAACACCTATTTATAATGAAATTTATTAACATTGACAATGTTCAATCATCAATACCTTCTAGTGGCTTTGGAAGTTTGATATTAAGATTATCGATGACCTCAAGAAAAATTCTTGTATTGTGTTACCTTCTCATCCAGCCCAAACAAATATAAATTGCATGTCAAAATTACATGCTGTCATTATGTTCTGTGTCAATATACCTTTTTTTTTCTTCTTTTAATAAATGATATTTGATTTTCTTGTGATACATAAGCATATATGTGTTCCTTTGATATCTCCAATACAATTCTACATAAAAAAACTAAGTAAGAAAACAACCATCTCAAACGTAGTCGCAAAAAAGTTTTTCTTGTGTAGTTGACATAATTATTGAATCATTAAACAACATTAATGTTATCTTGAAATGTGACATATATCTTGGATTCATTATGATTTCTCTCGATGCTTTTAAAAAATTTAGGACTTCTAGTTTTATTATTTCTATAGCTAGCGAGCACACAGAACTAAGAACCTTATTGAAATATCTACCCACAATTTTATTAGAATATTGAAATCTCTCCTAAAATTTCCTATTTGAAGCACCTAATGCTAAAGTATAAAGAAACATGTCAACTTTCTTAATAACGCTAATCCTTCATGATGGTTTTAATCTATACTGGATTTCTAAACTAAAACACAAACTCTGAAACGTGATTGTATCCATCCTAAACATATTAACACAACATATCTAATTTTCATTTAAAATTTTATTCAACCACAACATTCTCGTGCTGTAAGAGACCATAATCATTTTTTTATAAATATAATTATTATAATTCATAGCAAGTGCTTTAGTTGCGCACAATATTAGTTTATGATAATCAAAATCTCTCACCCAAAACAAATCTCTTTCCTCATCATCATCATTATATTCATTGTCGTCGTCCTCATCATTTGTATTGTTATCATCACCAGCATTACTATTGCTATCGAAACCACTACCACTATTTTTACCACCACAACCATATGAAACATATTGAACAACATTATTCATGGCATTTTCATAATCCCTATAAAAAAGATTAATAAGCCAATCCGTGTAAATATCTACAAAGTAAAAGATATATTTTACTTCAATTGACACTTAATATTTGTTATAAATTTTGAGCTATTACAACATTTATGTACACATGTCAATAAATTAAAGTAGTACTAGAATAAAATTAAATGAATTTTATTTTAATTATAGTCTATTAAATTATTATATCAAAACTTTAAACATGTCATAGACTTGTGTTCAATAAAGAATAAAAATGATTTTTGTTTTAAGAAGTGATATTAATTATTACGAATGTATAACATAAAGATGCAATTTCAAATCATTCTAATTTCATCCATTTAATGTCATTCAATTACATAACTTTATTTTGGGATAACATGTTATTAGCTACTACAAAATTGTAATAACCTAACCAACAACTTCATTCATTTGGTATGCAATGAGACATATTACATTGTTGAGAGGAATTTTATTGTAAACATTGACAAAAAAAATATATTATCGCCATTTCCATCCTTTATCCAACATCAATGTAGCAATATGAGAAATGAATATTTATTTGACAGTTTAATTAGGATACAATGAGGATGAAAAATATACATCATATTAGACCATGGTTGTACAAAAAACAGAAATATAAATTGGCAAAAGACAACTCATCTTTTTAAATAGATGTAATAAAAATGCTACAAATAGAATGCCTTGAGATAGAGAAAGCAATAATGTTATACAAAAGCAATTGAAAGTGATGAGTGAACTTTTATGGCAAGTGTGAATTATATATGTCTAAAATTATGAACATTGCAACTAAAATTGTGAAGTATTTGTCTCATTTCCTATCAAACATTCATACCTAACTCTTCTCACCTAAGATTATTACTTACAATAGACATCAATAAAAATCAATACAATAACAGCCTCAACATTGCAATACAAGTTCAAACAATTGTAAGTATCTCGTACATTCCATTTTTTCCACATCAAATCCAAGTGAATTAAAATTTAATATAATACATAACAACAACATAACACAACAATCATGTTCAGATCAACAACAATTGGGAAAATCTATCTCTTATAACAATGATAAACAGAACACCAAAGCATGAGGACTTCCTCATCCAATATGTTTTTACATGATAATTAATATTAGGTTCTTAAGGCATTTTAGATATAAATGAATAAATTATTAGGTTTATGAAACATTTTACATGTAAATGACTAAATCATTGTATAACATGATATGAAATTGTAATAACCTAACCAATAAATTCAGAATTGAAATATAAAAATCAATGACTAAATGAATATATAAAAATATTTGAGGGTTTTAATCTCAGAATGTAATTCTAGGATTGTGACTGTGATTTTGGATTTTTTTTTTCTTGTTAAGGATCTTTGTAAGGTCATAGATAATAGTGCTAATAGAGGGTAATATAGAGCGGTTTGGAGGGTTAGATGGAGGGTGCTCTGGTTGGTTGAAATCTTTCAACAGTTTATCTAGTTAGGTTTTTTGAAGTTGATGATCATCAAGTCTTTTGATGGCCTCAAGAATGAATTATTGGTCTTGGGTTAAGATGTTAATTTGTTTGGAATTTGTAGAGGCATCTGAAGTAGTACTGGTAGTTGCTATTTTATCAATTTGAAATTCTTCTTCAAAAATATCTGAAGGAGAGGGGTCAGTGTCTGTGGCTTCAATGTATAGGTTTCGTATTTGGTTGATGGTTTCTTCATCTATTTGGAGCTCATGTAGTTTGGTATTGACTTTGCAGAAATAGGATGTATGTCCTTTTGGTTACATTTGTAACATATAATGTTTTTTAGGTCAAATTTTAGTTTGGGTTTTGACTGGAAAGGCTTATAGGGTTTGGTAAATTTCTTATAGGACTTTCTGTAGTAGGTTTGTTCTGGTTTGGAGTAAAATTGTTTTCGGTATTTATGGGCTGATCGTTTGTAAGGAGGTTTTTGGCTCGAATAATTTTTGGGTTTTGAACAGTTTTCACTGCAGGAGGATTTTTAGTGGAAAGTTCAAACTGGTGACAGAAACTACCAAGTTCTTGCCTGGTATGTTTCATTTCCCACTTTAAGTGTTTTTCGAGTTTGAGGTCCTAACAGATCTTAAGGCTTTCTTTTTGGGTGAAGCTCACAAGTTCACCGTATATAAGCTGGTCATATGGTATGGTTTTGGTTGTAAAAGTATCTTAGATTTTTTTAGACCTTTTCTCCAAAGAGAATCGATAACCCTGCAAGAAATTTTTCTTTTCAAAAAGGTTGGTTTGAATCCTCTCAAAGCACAACATGAGAAGGAAGGTATTTTTAAACCACTAAAAGTCACTAAACATCTTGCATTGAAGGTTGGAGAGAAGTTCAACATTTTTATCTTTCAGATGGGAAGGATTTCCAAAAAAATATAAGGAGATAGTAAGGATAAGAGTGGACACAACATCTTAGATAATGTTTCTTAAAGGGTCAAGGATGAGTGTTTGGTCTTCATAGGTTTGTATAAAGTTTAGAATATGTATGTGATTTGTTTTAGTAAGATGGTAATCCCACCATCCTTTAAGCTGGCCAGAGAAACCTGCAATAAGGAGTTCGGCTATGGCTTTTTCTGGGGTTCCTGTTTGGGTTTTGTAGGCATTAGCTGTCATGGTTATTTGTTGGAGGGTGTTTAAGATATTGTATTCAGACATTCTATCTATGTTTCATTTATAGAGGGAAGAGGCATTATATGTATGTTGGTTATTGATAGTTGGTCCAGTAGATATGGAAATATCTGGGGCAATGGTTATTTTGGGAGCTTGCCAGGTAAGTTTGTTTAGTTCAAGTGGTTGGTTTGGAGAAGCATCTTCATTAGAAGATTGCTGAGGACTATTTTGTAGGGTATTGACTTGATTTGTGGATATAGAGGGGTTAGTTATTTGTGGTGTGTCTGGGACAGTTAAAGATGAATTGTCAAGGTGTTGTAAATGTGTTTTGATGGCTTTGAGAAAATCTGTGTGGTTTTCTTAAATTTGTGTTTGGTTTGTTTTTATAATTTGATAAGGTTTGAAGACCTAGTTTTTTAGTTTTAGATCGGTTGAGGTTTTGGTATCAACTGAACTGATAGTAGTTCTTTGTATTTGTTTTTCCAGTCGGGTAAGCTGTTTACCTAAGGTATTGAGTTTGGTGTTTGTAAAGTTATTTTGGTGGATAATGTGTTTGGTATTGGATATGATGTCATCACTGGGTAATTTGTAGGGAGCTACATCTACAATCTGGTTATTGTAGGTTATCTGGACACACACACACATGCAATTTAAGACTAAAAACAGACATAACAAAACATGTAACACAAGGACCATCACATAAAAAACAACATGTAAGGTACAAGAACCTATTTGAAAATTGAACAACAAAGGAACATGATGAGTAAGTACTTTGTAGGCAATCAATGAATAATATGAAAGATTATAGTTGTCAAAGTATATTTAGAAACTAGTCAAAATATGACAACTCTTGATATTTCAGCTTGAAGGTTAATAAGATTATGAAACATCAATGTAGCATGATGACACTCTTATTTTATAGGCATTCATTGATTACTATGAAACACATTTACCTGGCAGTATAAGACTAGATACTTTACATTGCAAATCAATGCCATATTATTTCATTTCTAAGTATTGGGTTTTTGCATGTTATAATGGAACTTTAATTGTAATGACAATGGTAATTAAATTTGCATATAACCAAAGAAAGTAGTAACAACTTGTATCATATTGCATAGTGTTGTTGTAGTAAGAAATTGAAAATATATTAATGGTTTATGTAAAAGGTGTACATAAACTAAAGAGTTTAGAGCAATGAAAAGCCAAATAGAACTAAAATTATAGTACACTCGACAGATTAAAAGAAAGATATCTAATTTGTTATCACCTTATCCATTTAACAACTTCATCTTCTAAACCACTATTTATTTTCAGTTAAAAAAAAGTGAATAGATCTTCAAAAAATTACTATACATTAATCCAAATCAGTCCCTCTTAAAATTAATTGCAACATTTAACATAAATGTTTTGCTAGCAGCTGACCACAATATTTTTGTTATTATAAGTTAATAAAATTAGGATTAAATTGAAAATAACATGAAATTAAAATGCATATTACAGGCAATAAACAATGAACATGCTATATGGCAATAAAAAAAACATAAAAGAGTTTATTTTAGTCTCAATACACTTTTGAAACATGTAAATGAAATTAAAATAAGGATTACCAGTCTTAGAATCCAGATTTTACTCAAATAGAGAGAAACAAGATGCGTTTTTGTTTGCTTGCTCGAAGAGACAAAGGCTAGATCTAGGGTTGTTGCAAGACATTTAAAATAAGGAAGAAAAAGGTAATAATTTTGTATAATGTTAGATTTTATTAGCATGTAGAGTTTGAAATGTACAGTAAACACTACTAAAAAGAAGGGTGATTAGCATCGGATGTTAGCATTAGAATAATTTAGATGCAATTTTAGCAACAGATTAGCAACGGATATATATATATATATATATATATATATATATATATATATATATTAGTAACGGATTAGCAATGAAAAATC
>Ga0325404_1002737_pt1 | contig 18849 bp, 14 predicted proteins | sample PopdelMetagenome_18_FD_205664 | JGI IMG/M metagenome (GOLD analysis project Ga0325404, IMG submission 205664) | Populus deltoides microbial communities from Bellville, Georgia, United States - Xylem-Control-R1 | ecosystem: Host-associated > Plants > Phyllosphere > Stem > Wood/Secondary xylem... | reverse complement strand
AGAAAAAAACAGCTGAAACCAAAAACACATCTGCCCAGCTCTTTCAAAAGGGAAATTGAGATAATTGGAAAATGTAGGTGCATGCAGTTTCTCAAGTTGCAGCACCAGTATTCAAGAAGCAATAAAGAAAGGTAAAAACATTCAAAAGAACCCACAAGTACATGAAGAGAGGGGGGGGGGGGGCCGAGAGAGACTTACTCAGAAATGAAATCAAAGTAATGAAGAAAGAGGGAGAGGGGGAGAGACTTACTCAAATGAAATCAAAGTAATTGAGTGAGGCAGCACTGAAAGATAGAATCCTTTTGGAGAGAAAGAGAGAGCCAAAGACAGACACGTAAAGGGAGAGGCGGGCGAGGCGGAAATCGTAACCAGTGATAAGTAGAGCAGAGAAGAGGAGAATGGAAGAGGTGGCAACGAGAGAATTGTCATGGATGACACGTGGCTGCTGCCTGCATCTTCTATGTACTTGTTCTCGTACACAGTATAGTACCAAACAAACCAAGATAGATATTTATCTACAGTTATTAAATGAGTCAACACTGGTCGTGATGAATCAGGATGAGATATAATTCTTTTTAAATGTAGTTCTTTTCTATATCTTATTTTTATATATTTTTTAGTTTTTCAATGTAAAATTTGAAATCTTTTAACATATATTAATTGGATGTCCATACTATATAGTGGATTTATTTTTTATTTTCATAAAAACTACTGTAAAAATTTATAATATAAAAAATAATATCTTTTTAATATTAATAATAATTATTTTTTCAAATTTATTAATTATTTTATTAATAATATTAATTATAATAAAAATAATAATATTTATAACACAAATAATATCATTTTTATATGAATATTTAGAATTATAATAAAAATAATAATATTTATAACATAACTAATTATATTAAGAATTTCAAGGATGATTACAACACATAATAATATTTTTTATATCAATACTTTGAGTTATAATAAAAATAATAATATTTATAACACAAATAATACTATTTTTGATCTGAACACTTTAAATTATAAGAGAAAAAAATAATATTTATAACACACATTATTATATTAACACATGTGGTTTGGCGCAGACATGTCCAGACCTAACTTTAGGGTGGGCGTGGACACGTCCAACCTCCATTGGGGTTGGGCGTGGCTGTGTGCCCCAACCCTAGGTGGCGCTGGGGTTTGCCTCGCGCAGTGGAGTAGCCCAAGCGCCAGGTGGCGCTCAGTCTGCCCTGCACAAGGGCATGGCCGCCCATGCACCATGTGGCGCTCGGGGTCGGGCAGCCTCAGCGCTAGTTGTCCTTGCATGGGCACCGCCAGGTGCCCACTCCCTATAGCCTGTAGCCCTACCAAAACTTGTGCTGACCATTTGCTCCCCTAACCAAACTCTTCAATGTCAAATGCACCCCAGTGAAAAGACAACAACATCCCTCCCCTGCTGCTCTTGCAACTCTTTGTGTTAAGGGCTAAGCTGCCATTACACTGCTCCAATCCACAACGCTTTGTGTCTATGTAAATAGTAATAGAGACACTGAGCCCTTTTAGTATATTGTGTAATACTCTATGTTCCTAAGAAAAAAATTATTTTTTCAATATGTGATTTGAAACCCTTTCATATATATATTCTATGTTTACAAGAAAAAATTTATGTTTTTTTAATGTGGGATAAAAAAACTTTTTGGTTTCAATACTTCAACTTAAAAGGATAACATAATATCTTTTCAATGTAGGATTTGAAGCTCTTTCGTATATATACTCTATGTTCATAAGAAAAAAGTTATGTTTTTTCAATGTAGAATTTGAAGCCCTTTCATATATATAGTATATGTTCATAAAAAAAAAGTTATGTTTTTTCAATGTAGGATAAAAAACTTTTTGATTTAAATACTTCAACTTAAAATGATAGCATAATATCTTTTCAATATAGTATTTGAAGCCCTTTAATATATATACTCTATGTTCACAAGAAAGAAATTCTTTTTTTAATATGAGATTTGAAGTCCTTTAGTATATATACTTTATGTTTACAAGAAAAAAATTATGTTTTTTTAATGTGAGATGAAAAAACTTTTTTGACTTAAATACTTCAACTTAAAAGCATAATATAATATCATTTCAATGTGTGATAATTTTTTTTTAAAAAATATTCTTTCAAATTTCATTATTTACAACATGTATAGCCTGTATTCATATGAATTTTTCTTAATTTTTTCATATGAAATATTAAAACTTTAAATATATATTTTTTTAATTTTTCCGAGTTGACCCATGAAACTCAGGACTCAGCCTCTTGGTCAGGTTAACCCCCAAATCAGGTTTGATACCTATATATTTATCCACTTCGATTTTAATTTTAAGGGAATGATTTAAAATTATTATGTAATTTGGACACAAATGGAGGTTTTTGTAATATTCAGGTAATGTTTTATAATATCTTTAAACTTTTGGATAGTCATTGTAATTTTATAGTAGTTTCAGGGTTTTTTTTTATTTATAATTCACACTTCATAAATTTTTAAAATCCACATAAAAAAAATCAATCAAATATTATTTCTTTTAATTTAATATATATATATATATATATATATATATATATTATAGTATTTAATATCATGTGTGTTTCTATTTTTAAGTTTGAATATATTTGATTTTGATTAATTAAAAAATATAAAATTAATTTTTTGTATCACGTAAAAAATACAATTGAAAGGGACAATAATTGTTAAAAAGAGAGAGAGAGAGAGTTGAGAATCGATTAATCTATATAGGAAGAATGTTCAATTTTAGATAATGGATCCATAGACACACTATAAACAAAATTTTAAGTATATGAAATTAAACAAGTATACATGTATAAATATATAATTTTATTAAATATATGACCGAGCATAATCGCTATCTAAAGTATTCTTTGAAAGAACAAGACAATTCTCTGATTTTTCCCTTGGATTTGATATATGATGACTTGATTTATTTGTAAAATCAAGCCAAAATTTATGTTTTGCAAGAACATGAATTTAAACACGTATTGCGAAGTGAGATTTGATGATTTGATACTTTGAAGAGTACCTTTAATTTGTCTTCAAAGTGTTGTTGAAGAACTTTTATGGGATGTTTAAGCTTGATCCAATGAAGTTTCATTCTTTATAGATTTCAAGCATAGACGAAGAAGGCTTGAGAACTTTTGAGAGATCTTCCTTGCTAAAAAAGAGAGCTTCCTTATTTGAAGAACTTGTCTTGAAAGAAATTTGTATCTTCAAAAATTCTTCTCTTTTTTTTTCTTTGTTGAGACCCTCTATAAGAGGTTTGTAGGAGCTCCCAAGTTCTTTTTCAATGCCACATGGTATGATTTTATTGTTTGATTTTTATTGATGAGATCTTGCATTTTTGACAAGATATATTGAATATCTCATCTCAAATGTCAACTTTTTATTTGTCAAGAAATATATGAAGACTTATTTATTTTCTATGTTATTTATTTCAATTTTATTTTATCCTTTCAAAATAAAATAAAATAAAAATAACATATGATGAAATTTGAATGATAGAAAATTTTTGTTTCTACAAATGCCTACTCGAGACAAATTTACTTACTGTTGAAAATAAATGGGCATGTTTTGAAAATATGGTTGAGAGAGTTTTGTACTTTAAATATATTTTTGACTAAAATTCAATTGGATCATATTAAATTTTCACAATAAATAATATATCTTATTGTGAAAATAAAATATGATAGTAAAAAATAAAACTTTATGGACCAATTTTGATTGACATTTATCAAATCAAAAAATAGAATAAAAATTCAGTACCTTACTTGAAACAATTGCATATTTAGGGACCGAATAAAATTGATGTTTATGCATGAATAGTAATCAGCATCTTAATGGCTGTGGAATCGAACGACATGATATCAAATATTGATATATATATATATATATATATATATATATATATATATATATATCATGATTTGATAACAATATTTCCTCACAGAAGAGGAACTATTGCAATTGTTCCTTTTTGCTTTTGTCGGTACTATGCTTTGAACTGGAAAACAAAATTTGACTTCCCCGTGTACCTGTTCCAAATGAGGAAATGAATTGCTTTTTTGTTTTTTCTTCTTCTTTTTTTTTGCCGACTTTGCTCTCACAGAATTTAGATTAGGAAAGGATTCCTGGGGTGGTTATAAAAGAGCATTACATTGCCCCTTTCTTGTCACCAACCACGCAGCCCTTCCTACTGCTCTTTTATTAACTGTGCAGCCTCTCAACCTAGCAACCAAACGTCTCACTTCAAAATCAATATCGAACTTTTTGGCTGCTTCGTGAAGATTGTCAAGTGTTGTTGGGTATGGTTAGCATCTATGGACAGAATTGGTCAGCCAAAGGTCAAGCAGAATGATGTTGGGTCAGGTGATTACTTGGTGATATCATTAAACCGAGTGTGGCACTGCTTAAATTCGAATTCGATTAATGGTGCAGCCTCAACCTACTAGTACTTTGTTTTTTTTTTTTTTTATTAATGTAGATGTTCGGGCCAGTTTGTGCGCACCTCGACTAATCCTACAGGCCCTGAAGTTAACGACCATGTAAGCCTACAGTGATCCTAAGATTTGTAAGACTTGAACTTGTGACATCTAGAAAGTAAACCCAGAGCCTAACCAGTTGAGCTACACCCCTCGTAGCAGTGCACCTTCCACATAGCAGTCCAACATCAGCGATGGTCTTAGCACGTATGCATGGCTCTTCAGTATTTGTTTTACAACTGCAAGTTTTCTTTTGTTTTGTTTTTGTGTGTATGTAGGACACAATTCTGAGTTGTGGACAGATTCAAAAGCCCATAAAATTGGATATATCGTCTGTTGTAGACAGATTCCACATGATTTATGTGCAGAGCCTCATCAAAGATTGAAGTTGGATGAAATGTTTGTTGTAGACAGATTCCATTTAATCATTCTTCTTGCCGTTGTCAGCATTGCAAAACCTCAATTTGGATGTCAATTATGCTTACAAACCAACCGTAGCAGAAATTCAAGTTTGCTGTTTTAGTCTGTGAACTGGTCTTATTCACACAGTTTCTTAAGCTTTATGTGTGAATATACATGATCTTCCAACCAGTGGTTCAGAATTGCAAATTCCTTGTTCATCAAGCATATTCATGGTTGAAGTTGCCAAAAGAGATTCACCATCCTTGTCACCAATACTCCCTAATCATTACTACCATAAATTATGATATATTCTCAGCCCTAAATTGATAGATTATGATGTGTTCTCTTAGTTCTAGATTATTTCTGCAAACATTGCGAGTTCAAGGCTACTTCTCCCATAACTCTATAATTCATTAGACATGAAAGCCAAAGCAATCCCACCATTTCAGCCTTATAAATAAAAGAGCTTCCGCAAGTGTTTTTCCTTCTTATTTGCATCAGAAATCAATGTCGTTCACTCGAACAGTCTTATAAATTCTTCCTGCAGCTTCTCAACCATATTAGCATTTTATTTTTTTACATTTTGCAAGGCTTTCTCCACTTGAATAACTTTGTGACTTGTTCATGTTCAATGAATGGATCATATCTCAATGATATAAGTATTTGTCCCGTGTTGGATTATAACTTAATTTTCTTTAACATTCTTTGGAATTTAGATGTAGGTTAACTTTATGCGAGTTTATTTGGTGATTTAAATTGTCTTACTGTAATGTTTCACAAGGCTTGGTGCTTAAAGAGTCTTTTTTTTTCTTAACGGTCATGGTTGTTAAATTTTTTTTATTATGACCCATCGGTATATATTGGTTTTGGCAATTCATAACCTCATCACTCGTTTTTGGCTTTTTCTCAAGGTAATCTCTTACCCTCCTTTTTTTATTATTATCTTTAGGACATATAAATATCATGGGATTTATAATCTTGTTCCCTATCCCTTCTTTTAAATATGCACCTAATACGCACTATATTGTTTTTTAGATGGTGACTTTCAGGAATTCTTCTTCTTCTTCTTCTTCTTCTAAAAGGTTCTTGGTAATTGAAGACAAGTATCAGAGGACAAGCCTTCGCATATACGAACTCGTTGTCGGTCTATTTGCTAAGAAGTGGCATTCCGAAAGCATCAAGCATTTAACTTCATGGTCATTGGAGACTTCTTATGAACTTTATGGTCATGACGGTTTGCCTTAATCAGTTTTATAACTTCAATTCTCATTTCCACATTCAATAACTTTTCTAGCTAATCTGCCACCATTAGACTATCGTATACGTGATGGAGATGCTACTTGTAAGGATTATTTTCCAATCTCTGATGCATTTGAGTATACTCCTAAGTATTGGGAATGGGCAGAAGATATTTTGAGACACTACAAGCCGATCCTTGAGAGGGCGCATGTTCAAGACATCATTTGTGCATCCCTTTTTACATATGACTGTCAGATGAATGTTATCATTTCTTTTCACAACCATTGAAATCCCACTACTAACATGCTACCTACTCCGAATGGTGAGGGGTCTATATCACTTTAGGAATTGAAATCATGTAGCCTTTCTATTTTCAACACTTTTTATGATGAAGCCATCCCTTCTGCTAATGAACTTAATGAAGCTGGTAAAAAAGGACATTTGTTTTCCAAAAAGCTGCAAGTACCTATTTATTTCCTTTTATAAAGAGTGTGAGACCGTTGATGGTGATTATGTAATGACTCTTCAAGATTGGGTAATTTTTTATTCCGAGATGACTTAAGATACAAAGTGTCTTTCTCTATGGGTAAGTCTAGCGAATCTAATAAGATTACTTATCCATCTGGCTTAATTGATAAGTCTCGCATTCACTCTGGCAAATTCATTCATCCTTTTAAAGAGTATAATGTCCCTTCTCACATTCAAGATGAAGTTTATTTAGTAGCTTTTTTCATGTTGGCCATGTAAATTTGTATTTCCTAGAAAAGATGTTGGTTTCATTCGTCCTGGTACTTTCAAAGTAGCATCTATGATGGTGATTGGAAGGCAATTCTCTCTTGGGATACCAGTTTTAGCAAGTATCTTCAAAGGTCTAAAGGAAGTTCAATTTGCATTAGATGTGATTGCACGAGACATCCATTTTCCTATTCATTTTCTCAGTAGTTGGCTTGTAGAAAAGTTTGCAACCATCAAACAACCATTAACCTTGCCAAGTTAGTTGAGATGACAAAATATATCGGCGTTGGGTTAACAAAACATTTCAATGAATCTCAAGCTAATGCTCTTTTCAGAAATCCAAAGAGAATCATATCTCCTGCATTACTTTCTCTGGCCAAAGTTGTTATCTTGCGTAATGATGACAACTTATCAATCCTCAAGAGTGACTATTTTATGTTTATTCGATATGGCTATTTGACTCTTTGTTATGATGATACTTCTGTTATTGAGCCCTATTGTCCTAATGGATTTAGTAAATAGTTTGGATTTTGTCAACATATTCCCCGTGACTTTAGAAGGAGAACTAGGGTTCCAACCTTGGAAGATGCATTTCAACTTTGGCATAGTTTTACCAAATTCAACACATTCTCAATGCAAGCTTCCATTGCCCTAAGCACAGAACTTCCTTTGGCGACTAACGCTAAATGGACTGGTGGATTCCAAAGGCGTCCAAAGTTTGTCTTCCAGAGATGAAAATCATTCTCAAAAGTCTTGCCAATGTTGCTACAATATCTTAAAAGGCAAAAGAAAAAAAGAATGACCCTATCTTAACAAAGAAGAATAGAATTTTCCCTACCCATAAAAGATACAAACAGGTAATTGATGTTGATTTAGACAAGGAGGATGGTGCCCAAGCACGTGCCCGTATACAAAAGACACCACTTATGATTCCTAGTATGAAGGGAATGAGTGCTTTAAAAGATCATCTTAAGAAGAAATCCATTAACTCCTCAGGGGCAAAGGAAATGAGTGCACAATCCTTTTCTCTACAATTGGTAAATGAATACTTATCTTTTTTTTACACGTCTTATTAATTCCTTTTTTTTACTGAGATGCTCGCAATGATATGTGTGCAGCAGGAAAAGGAAGACAATGTTGAAGCAATTTTAAATGTTGAGGACAGTGAACATGAAGACAGTGATCATCATTGAAAATGTTTAAAACGTACCAAGAAAGTGTTCATTCTTTGCAGACCGGGTTTTTTTTACGGAGTCCCTAATACATCAATCATGCCAAACAATGTTGATGAATTGGTTTGACCCTTTCTTTATTCTTCAATTCATGCTACTTGGTATATATTAACCTTTATTTTTTTTATTTTTTTTTGTTTCAACTTGGTCAACAAAACTTGGGGAATGACTTTGATATGTATATTAGGCCTGAAATGAATGTCGCTTTTGTTGCTAGCCCTAATCCTTTTGATATTTTAGCTGCTGGGATTGAAAACTCTCATCCTTCATCTAGCTTACCATATGAGTACTCTAATCATCGATCTATAACACCACCTCCACCGGTCCTTAATATAGGGACTAACTTGTGTAATCTTGGACCTACTACTACCTTTGAGCCTTCGAGAGTTACTAGGTATTATGCTGATGATATAATAGGTGAGATAAGATCTGAATTTGCTATTAAGTACAGGGAGATCATCAGAAATAAGATTATTCGTACACCGATCCATTATATTCCTAACTTACCTGGTGAAGTTGAGAAGATCCTCTACTCCATAGGAGATATAAAGGTTGATTGCTCCTCTATCAGAAGGATGGTGACGGAGGTGATTGAAGATGCTAAAAATTTTATCACTTAGAATCTTCACTATCTTCTATGATGACATTAGTGTAACAAGCTTTAAACGTTGAAAAGCTTGAAGTGCAACTTAAAAATTCTGAAGCTTTTGAAGAAGAGGCATCTAGATCTATTTCCACCACTCTCGCTGAGATAACAAAAATAGAGGATCAACTGATAAAGCTGCAGAGCAAAAAGACCGAGTTAGAGTCATCCAATAAGGCATATGATGAAGAGCTTTCTAAGAGAAAAATCATCACCTCCAACATTCGAGCAGAGATCACCACATTATCCTCTCCCCTATGATAAGTGAAACTAATATAGTCGTTCTTCAAAAATTAAAAGGATTGTTGGAGACCAAACAAAAGGAGTTAGAAGAATATAGCTGGAAACCGTAGTATGCTGATGGTTTCTTATGCTTTGGAATGCCTTTTTTTTAATTTTGGTAACACTAGCTTATGACTTTATGTTGAGAATACATACTTTATGTAATAGAATTCTTCTTTCTATTAATAAAGTCTATATTTTGCCTTCACTCGTGTCTTGTTATCTGAATTTCCATGTTATGAATTATGTTTTAAGGTTTATTTATCCCTTTTTTTTTCATGTGAACAATCATATTGGATCAAATAGCTTTAAAGGATGATATGACTGTACTTAGAATAATTTTTAAGTTGCCTACGTACCTTTATGGATAAAGGATCAAGTCACAACGTAGTTCAAAAGAATTTTTTTTGTTAAAGAGTTTTTTTTTTTTGCATGACTATACTCAAAATGAATTCTAAGTTGCCAAAGTACATCTGTGGATAAGGATTAAGTCATAACGTAGTTTATTTTTGTGTGTGCCTTTCACAGTTTTAGCCCATGCGGGCTAGGAGCTATATCAGATTTCAAGTATAGTATATTTTTAAGAATTTATCGTTGATAGGCCTAATCCTCAATCCATTCTCATCGATAATTTTGTAAGCTCCGTTGATGTAGACTTCTTAAACCACATAAGAGCCATCCCATTTAGAGATGAACTTGTTGCCCATGAGTTTTGACATGATTATCGGGCGTTGTACTTCCAAGACAAGATCTCCTTCTTGGAATGAGCGTGGTCGCACCTTCTTGTTGAAAGCTCTACAAAGTTGTGCTTAATAACATACTAATAGTTGTTGTGCCTCAATACGCTATTCATTTAAAGCTTCAAGCTCTTTGAGGCGTAGACGAACATTATCTTTATTGGAAAGTCCTTCTTGGATCGTAATTTTTAAAGATGGAATTTGACATTCTAATGGGAGAACAACTTTAACCCCATATACCAAGGAATATGGAGCAGCTTAAGTCGGCATTTGGAATGTAGTACGATAAGCCCATAATGCCTTTCCAATTCTATCATGCCAATCCTTCTTTAGACCTATCTCTGATTCATCACTTTCTTGAGAAATATTGCATAATGTCTTGTTAAAGCTTCTGCCAAGCCATTAGCTGGATCATTGTACATAGAAGAGTTATGTTGTTTGAAATCAAACTGTGCATACAATTTGTTCATGACTATATTGTAGAACTCCTTTCCATTATCAGTTATGATATGTCTTGGTATCCCATAACGGTATATGATGTTTGTCCGAATGAAGTTTACAACTATCTCTTTTTTTTTTTTATCTTTTTTAATGCTGCAATTTCTACCTATTTTAAAAAGTAATATATTGTGGTCAATATGTAAAGATACACCCTAGAGCTTTTCGGCAATGGTCCTACCATATCAAGTCCCCAAGTTGATAAAGGCCAAGAGGCAACTATCGGATGTAAAGGCTTAAGTGGTTGGTGGATCAAATTAGCATGCAATTGACAACATTGACATTTTCTAGCATAGTCTATGCAATCTTTCACCATTGTGGGCCATTAGTACCCCTTTTTTTTTTTTTTCCGGAAGTGAAGTTTAGGACCTGATTGGGGTGCTTCATAGATCTCTGAGTGAGTTTCTTCTAGTATTTTTATAGCTTCTTCTCTGAGACAACGCAAAAAGATTCCATCAAAAGAGCATTTATAAAGAGTGTCTTAGAATTATATAAAGCAAGAAACTCTTCACCTCACCTTTGTTTTATGGCGTAGGTTTTTAGCTAGCTTTCATGTCTCAAGTAGTCGATAAGTGGCTGACGCCAGTCTTCTTTTTCAATCTCATGGATAGAAACTGCACCCACTTGTTCTTCCTCTTCTATGTCGTGAGTTATTGGTGGAATGGCCCATCTTTGACATATAAAGACTTTTATTTCCTCACTATATGGTGCTAATTTTGACGTTAGATTTGTTAAGGCATCGACTTGCTTATTGTTTTTTTCATGGTACATGTTCTAAAGTGACACAATTAGGTGATGTGTATTAGTTTTAGTGCATACTTGTGATATGGGATGAATTATGGCTTCTTGACTTTATAAAGTGAGAGGAGTTGTCTGATGACTAACTGAGAATCCCAAAAAACTTTAAGGTGAGGCATCTTTATATTCATTGCCATTTCTAACCCAAGAATCAAGACTTGATATTTGACCATGTTATTGGAACAACATTCAGTAAGTGAAAAGGAGAAAGACAAGACATCTCATTCTAGTGTGATGAATATTATCCTAGCTTCAGCTCTACTTTTTTATATTGTACCTTCAAAGAACATTTTTCATGGTACCGACATTTCAATAAACAAAACATCCTCATCAAGCAAGTCTTTAGAGAACTTCCATTCATCAGGAATATGATGATCAACGAGGATTTTCTCCTTTATCGCCTTTTATGAGACGTAGGTAATTTTAAATTATTAAAACAATAAAGCCCATTTTGCCAATCTTCCTGATAGTACCGGTTTTGAGATGATGTACTTAAGAGGGTCAGCTTGGGAGATTAGTCATATTGAAAGCGCTTGGAGGTAATGCCTTAACTTCTTTATTGCAAACATTAATTCTAGACATGTCTTCTCTATTAGAGAATAATTCAGTTCAACCCCATTTAATGTCTTACTAAGGTAGTAGAGAGCACTTTCCTTGCCTTCATCATTTTGTTGTGCCAATAACACTCCCAAGGAATGTATTTGAGCCGTAATATATAGGATAAGTGGTTTTCCTGGTACTAGTGTTTGAAGGACAAATGGATTTAGCAAGTACTTTTTAATCTTGTTGAAGGCATTAGTATAAACTTCATTCCAATAAAATGACATATCCTTCTTCATTAAGTGGGTGAATGGTTGACATCGACCTACTAAGTTAGAAATGAATCTTCGTATATAGGCCAACTTTCATTGGAGACTATTCAACTTGTGCATGTTTCTTGGCTTTGACATTTTTAGAATGACATCGGTCTTAGATCGGTCAATCTCAATTCCTTGATGTCGAACTATAAACCCTAGGAATTTGCATGAGGACACACCAAATACGCATTTTAATGGGTTTATTTTTAGTTGGAATCGATGTAACTGTTCAAATACCACACGAAGATCTTGCAAATAATTTTCCTTCTTTTGATCTCACCATAAGGTCATCAACATAGCATTCAACATGTTGGTGAAGCATATCATAAAAAAGCTTTTGCATCACCCTTTGATAAGTGGCACTTGTATTCTTTAAGCTAAAAGGCATAACCTTATAACATTATATCCCTTTCGTAGTCTGAAAGGCCGTCTTCTCCTCATCTACGGGTGTCATTCAAATTTGATTATAGCCAAATAAACCATCCATAAAGGTTAATCTTCTATGACCCGTGGTAGCGTCGATTATGATCTCAGTAATTGGAAGTGGAAAGTCATCTTTGAGGCAATCATTGTCAAGGTCTCCAAAATCCATACAAACACGGATTTGACCATTCTTTTTTTTACCGGCACGATATTTGAAATCCATGTAGGATATTTTGACCTTATGAATAAAACCTGTTTGGATAAGTTTGTTGACTTCAACCTTAATATGTGATATAAGTTCAAGACAAAAATGACGCTAGGTTTGTTTTACAGGTCTAGCCCCATTTTTTACCGCTAATTGATGGACAACAACCCTTGGGTCTAAACCTAACATTTCATTATAGGATCAAGTGAAGATATCTCGATACTCCATCAAAAGTTCCATGTAATTCGTTTCTTCTTTATGTGATAAGTTTGTATTGATAAAAGTTAGGCGTGAGTTTTCAACAGTTCCTAAATTAATCTCTTTAAACTCATCCACTGTAGGCTTATTTTCTGATTCAAGAAAGGATGGAGTTTCCTTAACATCTTCTTTAACGATAAGCTCATCATTATCATCTTCTTCAATAGTGATGTGATTTGATTTGAGACACATTAGTTTATCTTCTTCTTCTTCATTAGAGGGGTTTGTGATCATTATCATGCCTATTTTCCCTTTCAATTTCGCCTCAGCACTTACCACTCATTCACATTATCTCTTCATGCATGAAGGTATTTTGCTACGAGTATCTTTTAAATCGTCCATCAAATTTAGTTAATGATTGAGTACATGCTAGTCATCTTTTAACTCAGATTGTCCAATTTTTGCGAAGATTAATGTGCATTTTAGTGCCCTTTTATTCTTTTGGGTTCCAATCCTGATGAAAATAGAAGCACGAGTTGTAGTCCTACTGAGACGATCCCAAATTAAAGCTCTAAGAGGTGTAGGTTGACTTTGTTATTTTTCCTTCACTTCATCCACACTTATGTATCACGAGGTTTCTTTATTGATCTAAACATGCAGCAGTGTGGAGGACTCATATCCAAGACCAACGCTTAAAGTTTTGTCAGAAGTTTTCTTATCTTTCCAAGCCTTTTTAGTCTTTATAGAAAACTTGTTTACCTTCGAGTTGAGTCTTATCACCATCCTTCGTTAACTTATTGATGTCCTCACAACTATAACCAGCCTTGGCTAAAAGCTTATAAACATTGGGATCAAAGCCTTTCGCTCGTTTATCAGAGAGTCCTTCACGATTTGTAACCATCAACTCAGTTTGATGAACAAATCCTTTTAATAAAGGTTTTGAGACCTTGTTCAATGTGAGATTAGTAGCTGACAAGGTCAAGTTTTCGAGCCCCTTGTTGATCTTCTCTTCATCCTTAGTAAAAGAATATTGACCCTCTTTTCTTGCTGATATTGGGATATATCGAAGTACCATGACTTTACATGATAGCTTATTATTAACAAAGTTTTATACCACCTTTTCTTTTCCTTTATTTTTCATTGGATGAGTCACTTTTTCATTTGCAGATGACTTATGCCCTTATGAGCTTTTGGAATCAACTTTTCCCTCTCCTAGATGGTTAGGTAGGGATTGTAATTTTTCCATCACAGTTGATTTAAAATACAACTTTGTGTCGGCAAAGTGAGATTAAGCTATGGCAAAGGGATCGGTATCCGCTACTATTTTTCCTACTTGTTCATCTTAACAATACTTAAAACATTGATGGAGCGTTGAGGAGACGATACCATTTTCATGTATCCATAGTCGTCCAAGTAACATATTGTAAGTAGTTTTAACATCTATGATATGGAAAAGTGCATTCGATTCCATATCTTTCATGTGTATCGCAAATCTTATCTTTCCTATGGCATTTTGCTCTCCTTGATTAAAACCTTGAATCATGGGATGACTTGGGAAGAGTTTAACCATAGGAATCTCAAGCTCTTTCATAATCTTAAAAGGTGTATATTGACCGCCGAGCCATCATCAACCAAGATACGATTCACCATCTTTTTATTAACATATCCTTTAATGAAAAGAGGTCGATTATGGAGTTTTGATCTAAGTAATAAGTCTTCATCGTTGAAAGATATCTCTGTTGTGCATACACCATGAGACAAGTTTGAAGATTCATCATGACTTTCCTTCATGCCAGGTTCAGTAGGAGTTTTCTTTTAATCAATATGATAGCAAACACAAGTACATTTTCAATCCTTCTTATATTTATTGGCATGTATTCATTCAGTGTAATGAGTTTTCTTAAGCTTTAAGCTGGAAGAACCTCATTTCTGATTGGTACAGGTTTTCATCGAATTTTCGGTGTATCGGCTTATCAATTAGCTTCCTAACTATCGAGATTATCGTTATAGTTGGCTTTGTCATCTGCATGCGCTTCTTCCTTCCTCTTATACGCGTGACTAAAGTCCATCCTTCATCATCATAATTTTATGATGAATTAGGCTTTAAGTTTCCAACTTTAGGTGCAAGGGTTATACATGAAGTTTGATTTGAGGATATAGTGAAGCTCGTAAGCAAAATGACACCAAGTTTTATAGGTTTAAAGGAGCCAAAACTTATTCTAGGGAATGATTGGTATGGTTCTAAATTGATCATGATTGTGATATTAGAGGCTGCTATTTCATAATAAAAAATGACATCCCCATTCTCATGTAGCCTCATGATCTTGTCTTTCAGCATAACACACTTCTCTATGGGATGACTGATCAAGTGATGGTATTTGTAATAGCTTGGATTGTCCACCTGGTTTGCTTCGTCAGGGTGCTTCCCTTCCGACAACTCAATGAGATTTGCCTTAAGTAGGTTATCCAACATTCTAGATATGTCTAAGTTGGGGAATGGATACACTTTTTCTTATCGCTATTTCATGGATGGTTTTTTTCTTTTACCCTTTTGAAAAGTAGCCGGTGTTGCACAATCACCCCTTTTAACTCTAGGTGGTACCTTTACGACAATCGAGTTAACTACTAATGATATCTTTCCCTCGATCTTTAGAGTGCTCTTTCCGAATCTACGACCTTCGGGCTTATTTCTCTTTGGCTCTTGCATAGGCAATAATGAGCTTTACGTCGTTGTAATGCTAAGTTTCATGTTATGTACTCGAGTAGCCAATTCTTCAAAAGACTTTAGTTTGATGTCTTGTAAAATGTAACGTAACCCCCAATGTATTCGTTAAATACACATGTCTAATGCAAAAGTTTTGGTAAGCCGATCTCTACAGTTGAGGCTAAGATCTCTCCACTCATGAATGAGTCGATTACAGTCTCCCTTCCACTGACATGCATTGATGAGTTTAATCATGCTAACCATATGACGAGTGTTGTAAAAGCAGTTAAGAAAATCACGCTCCAATTACTCCCAAATATCAATCGAGCCAGACTGCAAGTTAATGCACCACTCAAAGGCATTACCTTTCAAGGAACGAACAAACTGCTATATCTTGAGATCGCCATCAATTTCAACATTATTGCAAGTATCCACAAAGTGAGCTATATGTTGCTTAGGATTCCCTTTGCCATTGAATTGCTGAAACTTTGGTGGTTCATAGCTTAGAGGCATCTTTAGTAGGTCAATTCTTTGGGCGTACAACTTTGCATAAGAATACGAGGGTTAAACTGAGCTTTCTACTTGGTTTGTGATGGCTTCATTGTTAAGTTCTTTCAATTGATTTATGGTGAGGATGCCATCAGTAATACCACGTTTATTCCTTCCAGCTCCAATTATAGAATCCTTAATGACATCTAATTGATCTACTTGCAAAGCCTTGGGAGCTGAGGTTTGGCATCCTTTGTTCATGTCCTCGAGTTTGTTCATTAATTTTTCTATCTCGTGGTCTTTTGCCTTGAGTGAAGTTGAAAACCCTTCGAAGACTTTTGTCAAGTTAACCACATAATCCTCCAATGATGTTGTCCTGGTCGTCATCACTGACATAATATCAAAACCCAAAGCCTTACTTGGTGATTGATTTGGAAAAGAATCCATAGGTGAATTGTCAAAATCACCTTGAGTGCCAAAGAGAATTCCATGCGCCCCACTTGGCTTTTGTAGTAGATTTACTTGTAGCTTCATCTTTGGAGTTAGATCTCGTGCCTCTCTTGTATTCAAAGTTGATGTCAACTTGAGAGTCGGCTTGGTTTGTGTATACAACTCGACAATGGATTTTGTTTTCAATAGCAAGGTTGAAGAATCTTCAATGGTATGTCGATGACTTGAATTAATAGCTTTATTGCTTTTGGAAGCGACAATGATGATCATGTTCCTCCTAATTGCCATTGAGAGTTTATTGAAAATTCTTTTTTAAAGGGAAGAGATGAAAGGTAGAGATTTTCCCATTGGAGTCGCTAGAAATTTATAGACACGATTTTGAGCACCTGAAATTAAACAAGCACACGTATACAAATATATGGTTTTATTAAATATATGACCAGGTAAAATCTTTGTCTAAAGTATTCTTTGAAAAGAATAAGACAATCCTCTGATTATTCCCTTGGTTGATATATGGTGATTTGATTTATTTGTGAAATCAAGCCAAGATTTATGCTTTGCAAAAACACGAATTTAGATATGTATTGCGAACCAAGATTTTGTGATTTGATGCTTTGAAGAGTATCTTTGATTTGTCTTCAAAACATTGTTGAAGAACTCTTATTGGGCGTTTAAGCTTGATACAACAGAGCTTCATTCTTTGTAGACTTCAAACGTACACAAATGAGGCTTGAGAACTTTTAAGAGAGCTTTCTTGCTTAAAGAACTTGTCTTGAAGGAAATTTGTATCTCTAAGAATTCTTCTCTTTCTTTTCTTCTAGGTTAAGGCCCTCTATTTATAGAGGTTTGCAAGGGCTCCCAAGTCCTTTTCCAATGCCACATGACATGATTTTATTGGTTGATCTTTATTGATGGGATCTTGCATTTATGACAAGATATCTTGAATATCTCATCCCAAATTTCAACCTTTCATTGGCTAAGAAATATATGAAGACTTATTTATTTTCCATGTCATATATTTCAATTTTATTTTATCCTTTCATAAAAAATTTAAATAAAAATAACACATGGTGAAATTTGATTGGTAGAAAATTTTTGTTTCTACCCACACAATTCATTATATTGATTTTTAAGTGCTGATTTTTTATTTACTTTTAAAATAATTTTGTTATGTGTGTGTAATTAACTTACCCGCATATATCATGTCATTTGTTTTTAATTTCTACATCATCTTATTAGTATACATATCATGTCGTATCCGTATCCTATATTTGTATTTGTACTTTATAGAACTATATTTTCTAGCCTAAACAATTCTCGAGCTAACTTGCAGCCTCAAATCATACAAGATGATTAGCTCACGCGCTATTTTATGGATCAAAAAAAATTTGATAAAAAATAAAAATAAAAATTTTGTGGGGTTTAACTCGATATGACATGTCGACTTGGTGTTTTCAAATGTAAATCGAACAACCGGTAAAAATATAATTTGATTAAAAAAAATCAAAATGACATCTTTTTAAAAAAATATTGCGATATCAACATATTGGATTGACTTGAGTTTACCTGTCAAATTTGCAACCCAAGTCATGAGACTATGATAACCCCATATAAAATTAAAAAAAAAATTATGAAGCTCAATTCTCAAATAACTCAAGATTAAAAAAGAAAATTAAAAAAACCCGAGTCAACTCGCCAAACCCACAATGTAAGTCATGAGACCAAGATAACCCCATAAAAAATAAGTAAAAACAAATTATGAAGTTTAATTTACAATCAACTCAATGTTAAATGGTGAATTAAAAAAAATCCAATTAAAAAAATAAAACAAAAAAAGACTTAAGTCAACCCAGTTAACTTGCCAAAATCATGACACGGGTCATAATACCAAGATAACCTCATATAAAATAAAGAGAAAAAACAACATGTGTCAACCCAAGTTAACTAGCCAAACCCACAACTCGGGTCGTTATACTAGGATAATCCTATAAAAAGCAGATCGAAATAGATTATGAATTTCAATTTTCAATAAACCTATTGTTGAAGGATGAAATTAAAAAATATATATATAAAAAAACATAATAAAACAACCCAAGTCTACTCACAAAACCCATGACCTAAGTCAATGGATCAGAATAACCTCATAAAAAGCAAATCAAAACTAATCATGAAATTTAATTATTAATCAATCTAATGTTATAAGATGAAATTCAATTAAAAAAAAATTATTGTCAAACGAATAAACCCATCAAATCCATGATATGAGTCACGGGACTATAATACTTATAAAAAAACCAGACCATAAAAAATCATAAAACTTAATCTTCAATAAAACAAATATTATATAATAAAATTAATTAAAGAGAGAGAAAACAACACGGATTAAAAACAAAAAAATGTTGTAAATAATATTTCGTGAGGGT
>Ga0325404_1002736_pt1 | contig 18851 bp, 9 predicted proteins | sample PopdelMetagenome_18_FD_205664 | JGI IMG/M metagenome (GOLD analysis project Ga0325404, IMG submission 205664) | Populus deltoides microbial communities from Bellville, Georgia, United States - Xylem-Control-R1 | ecosystem: Host-associated > Plants > Phyllosphere > Stem > Wood/Secondary xylem... | reverse complement strand
TAAGAAATTTAATATTTCCTTGCAACAAACGTAAAAATAATACCTGGGATATTAAAATGAACTAAAACCCTTTAGGAAAGTAACGTAATTCCATACATATATTTTACTATTCATTGGAATAGTTTAAAGATGTTTTCACCTCTACACTAAAACAAACTTAAAACATGCTTTAAAGAGCATTGTGGTTTTTTTCATGATTTATTTATCATTATCAAATAAAATGGAGATAAATAAGTATTATTTTTATTTTGATTGCAAAATAAAACAACTCAAATAGAAGAAAAAAAATTAAATATTGCGCCAAAAGATATTTTTGTATTTTCACAATGGTTTTTTTTGGCTATTATGATACTTTGGTATTTACACAAATATAAAAAGTAATAAACAATTTAAATGTACAATGAAACTACAAAAATAACATTAAATTTTAAAAAAATAAGTATGAGGTCAAGGGGTATTTTTGGCTTTTCAGAATGATTTTTTTATAATTATATATTCAGTTTAGGGGCAATTTCATGTTTAGCTAAATAAAAAACAAAACAAAAAGGTGGGCGCGTGGGAGGTGGTCGCTCCCTTCGAGTGACGCGTGTGGCTCCTCAAGGTGTAAAAAAATGCTTCTTCACTGTGTTATTGAAAGCATTGTCGTGTCCTCTTCTTGATGGTGTGACACATATTTTCGTTGGTGGTCTAATTTGACACCGATGAACCTTTTTTTTCTTCTCTCTTCTCCTCAAAAAATTACAGTTTAGTCCTCTTGGTTATTGGCATTTCAACTTCAATCCTTATTATTTTGGTTTTTGATTTTTTTGTCTTAGTTTTTTTGTTAAGTTTTATTTGTTTTCAATTCCATCCTTCATTCTCAGTTTACCAAATATTATACTCTCCAATGTGGTCCTTGTTCTTTGGATTTATAATTTTTATCCTTGACATTTTTGTAAAAGTTTTAGTAGTTTTCAATTTCATTATTTGATTCAAATAAATGGTATTATATTTTTCAATTCGGTCTTGTTGTTTTCATTTATAATTTTTTTCTTGGTTCTTTTATAAAAGTTATTATTCTTTTCAATTTCATTCTTTAATTACAACATTGTTTTTATTTTTTTATGTATGTTTGATCCTTATTTTTTAAAAAATTTCTTTTTACTATTTTTTTTAATTTCATCCTTAAATTAAAATATAAGATTTATTTTTTAATTTTGATTTTGATCCTTATTTTTTATTTTTATTTTTTAAAATCCTTTTGTATAATTAAAAAAATTTATAAAAAAATAAAAGAAGAGCTTTATAATTCTCTTTATTTTTTAACCGAGTTATTCGAAATTCATAATTTGGGTTGTTGGTTTGGTGAAATATCCAGGGTTGGCTCACCATTGATTATCAGGGTTACAAGTTTGTCATGAATAATTTTTTATATCATTTCAACACCTTAACATCATTTTTAGCAAAAAAAAAAAAAAAAAGATCTTGTGGCAAAGCATGGGAACAAAGCTAGTAAAAGTTTAAAAAATCATTGTTGCCATTTTTTTAAGAAAAACAAGTGAAAATTAGAGTTATGTTCTTCTCTAATTTAATCGACCATCTATGAATATGGGATTTGAGATATTATATGGATTTGAGCTTTTTTTATTTATTATCTTTTAACATTTTTTTTAAGTGGATTTAAAGAGTTTAAAGTATGCTTTAACATTTTTTAAAAATATATTTTAAGAAAATTGAGAATTAGGTATCTTATGGAAAAATATTAAAAAAGGTTCTTTAATTAAACTATCCTTCTTTTAAGGCCTTGTTGTTTGGCAGAAAGTGGTTTCCTGGAAATCATTTTCCAAACTTTCCTGTGTTTAGTTGCCATTAAAAAAATTGATCAACGGAAAACACTTTCCGGTCAAAGAAAAATTTGGTTTGGTTTTCAAGAAAGTGTTTTCCTTTTTTTTGAACGGAAAACATTTTCTAGAAGTTGTGAAAAAATTAGAAATATCATATTATTTACTTATTATAATAAATTTGCTCCTTAAACTTTTGATAGCTATATATTTTGTTCTAAATCTTTTTTTTTTTCAATTTCACCCCTTAGAATTTGATTTTTATATTAACTTTAGTCCTCATTTTTATGATTGTTATTTGCTTTTTTCTTATTATTTTTTTAATTAAAATTTTTTATCTATCAAATTTGATCCTCATCTTTTGATTATTACTTATTTTATTTGAAATAATTTATGAAATTGTAATTATTATTATTTTAATTTCATCATCTTTCAATTTTTTTATCTGTTAGATTTGATCTCTATTATTTTGATTGTTATTTATTTTATTTTGGATAATTTATGAAATTAGATTTTTTTTCAATTTTATTCTCATTCAACTTTTTAATTTGCAAGATTTGTTTATCATTATTTTAATAAACTTGAAAAAAAATATTAATAAATTATTTTTCAGCTCATTTTTCATGATATAACCAAATATTGAAAAGTGTTTTCCAACTTATTTTTCATAACACTACCAAACATCGAAAAATAATTCACTTTTCAAGAATCCACTTTTCAAATAAATCATTTTCCGAAAGAAAATTACTTTCCAGCAAACGGGGCCCAAAATGTCATATTGCAATCTCCCGATATAGGATATCGATCTTTCCAATACTCTTAATTTATATTTAAGAGGATTCATTTCGGGAATGTGTTATGTCATGTGCATTAACAAAAACTAAAGTATGTAGCAAAAAATATTGTAGTGTTTTAATTGTTCTTCTCATAATTTTACTGTGGAATAGTAAATTTTTTTCAAAATTTTTATTTTGATTCTCAATTTTATTTTTTTTGCATGATTGGCCTATTTTTAGCCTAGTTTTGAACCCAATTGCATGTTTTTTTGAAAGAAATGATTGAATTGAAAGAAAGAGGACCGAAGTGAAAAACACAAGTAACATAAGTGACAACTTTGAAATTTTTTTGAAAATATTCCCTATATTTTTTGGTTATTAGGTGACTGGTTCTTATAATTTCAGCCTGGAGATAGAAAGTTGTCGTCAGCAATGAATTTGAACACTAAAATAAATCGATTTTTATGTCAAATGATTTCATATGATAAAGAAGAAGTTAAAATGAAGTGTTTTTTTTTTACCTTGAAAATGACTAGAAAAACACATATAAACTTAGAAAGATTTTTAGTTTCGGTTTAATTCTGAGTTCAGGCTTTTTTTGCGCTTTTAGAGGCTATGAATTGGTTTAACAAGGCTCCTAGGATATATCTTAGGTGTTTTGGGTTAAAAATAAGTTTAAAATGAGTTTTGTGGTGAAAAAACCATAAACCCTGTTTTTCCAGCTGAATTAGTGGTTAGATTTTGAGAGTTCTAGACGATGTGATGTTTTCTTCTTTTTTTTACAATTAAGGTAGATGACATGTCGTCCACCCATTGAATTAAGAGAAAAAAAATAAAAGCCATTGCACATGCCTTTTCTTGAAGGGTTAGGCATTTATCTTGGCTTATTAAGCCTAATAACATCTGACCTTATTCTTTTTAGTTTTTAATTTTTTTTAATTAGTATTTTTTTATTTTAGAATTTTTTATTTATTTATGTTTGAGTTAATATCCCTTCTTTTATGATTTTTTGTTTTTGGTTTTTTTAGCATTTTTTAAATAGTGGTTATTTTTTAATTATATCGGACATGTTTAATTTCTTAGGAATTTAGTATAATTCATCAATATTTTTTTTAATAATATATTCTATAGAGATTAAATATTTATTTTTTATAATATTTTTAGTATGTGTAATATTGCATAGTATTGTTTTTCATTTTATTTTATTCAATAAGTTTTATATGTGTGTTGACTTATATTACAAATTAATTTTAATAAACAAATTAATTGAATACAACCGTTTTCTTGCTTTTGAAAGAAAGAAATCTTCTAATGTTATCATAATTGTTTTATTTATATATATTTTTCTGTTTGTTATTATTATTGTTTTTTAATCTATCTCAAATGGAACTAATTTATTTAGTTTATCGACACTATAACCTCAATTATTAAGTTTTTTTTCTTAAAAAAACGCAATTGCAACACATAAATATTTTACCAGTCTAGTACTTTCCCTTACAAAAATTCCATCTCCTGTCACAAGGGAAATCCAGATCAGGTTGCAGAGTGTACGGTTTCTTTCTTGTGTCTGAATTTGAAGTCGAAACGGCAGCAACGGGAAGTGTACTTTTCTACCTGCGCTCTCCTTCTGAAAATACCAAAGGTACAGATAGAAGGAATCTCATTGCTTATGCCTGTATTGAAAATTTATGAACTAAGCTTTGCATTTCACTAATTGCATGGATCTCGAGATAGGCTCAGTTCTCACGGGGACGGATGGGGTTAGCCATGATGCACCTGGTAACTCTGCAGACATGGTCAGCTCTCATGATGATAAAACAACCCTCCAGATCACAGGAAACTATGCATACAGATTTTCCAAAAGAATTGATTACTCATGTCTAGCATTTGAAAAATATGGCGTGATAACCCTCGTTTTCCTGCTCGTCAAACTTTCCATAACTTCATAGTTAGTAGTTTTCTAAGATGCACTGGTAACCAAGTCACAAAGAATCCATCTAATTCAATATCCACTTTTCAATTTGTGAAACGGAAAGGATATGCCCATGACCTGAACACACCACATCAGACCGTGGAGCATTCTGTGTGAATCAGTCAGCAAATGGCTGACCTGAAAAAAACCAAAAATCTGAAGGCTTGATGATGACCTGAAAACCAACAAATCAACCATGAGAAGGGAACTGCCAGTAGAAAGAAATTGCCAACAAATCAGGTTATTAAGATTGTGACAACCAATCGCAGTTCATTTCTTGAAATCCTTTGAAGAGTTTATTGACATGAAATTTGTTAAGCAATGCTGAAAATCAGAATACTGAAACTTCAAAGTATCAAGACTTATTCCACATATTCAGATCAGCGTGCATGCATGTGTGCGTGACCTAAGAGAAACAAAATTCAATAAACCTTGTTGCACAGACTAAACGGCAAGATTAAAAACTATTAACTGAGAAAAATGATGTCTATCACACATTAACCACAATTAAGTCTCAACCATGTTTGTCTTCGTCATCATCATCGAAGTACAACTTACATCAGACAGGTAATTCTCCATCCATCAACCTCAACCCACCACTCTCCTCCCTCTGCTCGGCATTAAACATTCCCTTCCCAAAATTTATAAGTTTATTCATAAAATGCTTGAAGTTACAAACTGAATGACAAGCCCGCTTCTTTAAGGGGCAGCAGTATGGCAGAACCTTTAGATACTGTTGTTTCACATAAAGTCATCTTCCAGCTCCTGCAAGGACTTGTTTTCAGATGCTATTTGTTTATTAGATGTCATCTTTTCAGCCACCATCAAACCCTTGTAGCTCCTCATCTCTGCCTGTCTCTCCTTTTCAAGCCTTTCCATTTCCTCACGTCGTTTCTGAAAAGCCAAAATTGAGATTTTTATGCACCTTATAACTGACAATAAAATGGGACAAGATAGGCTCCAACCGGAATTGAAGCACTCCATCATATCTCCTCATATGGCAGAAGAGCAGGGGTTATACTTTCATTGTTGCCACTTCATTGATTAAAGCAATTATTAAGTTTTTAATCTCATGGAAGAACTTATATTTTAACTATTAAACAAAAGAAGCAATAAACAGAGAATTGGCCATCCTCCCACAAGATAAAGAAGACGACTTAAATATGAAAGCCCAGAAAGAGGCACCGATAAAACAACCGTTTGACAGAGAAACTCCTGCATAATCCAGGGAAGCATCACATTGAAAGAAGAGTAGAAAAAATTCTATCCCACAACAGTGGGTTTGGATAGAAAGCAGTTTTCAAAGTTTCAAGCATTCCTTTCCTTCCATGAGCACAAAATAATCAAAAGAGGAGCACACTTCCAGAACATCCAGCAATTGTTAAACATAATAAACTTAAAAAACACCCTGAGAAATGAGATGAAACATTCTAAGCGGGAGACCAGCCAACATATGGAATGTCAATAAAATTTGTAGCAAAGGAGTTGCTTCACTTAGATGTACAACGTACTTGAAACTACACACTAGGAAATGAACAGGTATCACACAACTAACCAAAGAACATGAATTTGCAAGACAAAGTAACTTAATGGCCAAAATTGCTTAAAATGACAATTGGCAGCTCAAAGTAGATCTCAACGCTGAGAGGTTAACTCGATGACAAGTTTTCTAGATACCAACTGCACAGAAACATAGTCTAGATATAAAAGGCCATACTGTTGCCATCTAGTATTCATCAAATTCACCATGTGAGAGCACCTCCTTCTTTCAACAATACCCAGATCAATCAAATCGCTAAAAGAGCAACCAGTGAACATTTAAATGCTAGGAGAAGATATAAATCCTAGGGACATTTAAAATGGTAATACAGCCAAAAATTCTGCAATTTAAAACTTAGTGTTCATGACATTAATCCCTAAAAACAAAACAGGTTGCAACTAGTGTTAGAGGCATTGCAACTGATGATATAACCTAAAAAATTTGCAATTTAAAGCTTACAGTGTTCATAACATTAATGCCATAAATATGTAACAGGTTGCAAGTGATGATGCTAGGAGAAGGTTTTAAGAGTTTCCACAATGTTTGAGATCATTGGAAGCATGTGCAGTATTTCTTGCAATGTGTTTAGATAAACTGTATTGGAGTTTTTTTATTTCAATCACATCATCACTAAAAAATTGGGTATCAAAATATCTGAGAACTGTCCGGTGCTGCAAAAAGAAAGCAAAAGGAATCTGTTCTTTCCAAAGGAAATTAAATGGAAGAGTACTCAGTATGTTTTAAACACTAACTAAGCATGCCCAAACTGACATTTCACATCTCGAAATTCAAATGCAGGCTTAATAATCTCAACCATGATAAACTACTGCCACTAAAAGACAGCCGCTTGAGGACCTAGGAAGAGTCCAAATCTTATGGAGACTAGAGGAGCAACAAGGTCAGTTGAGCTTCCCAGTTAAATCATATCCAATAAGAACAAAAGGATGATATGAAAAGGGAGGAGGAGGCCAAGGAGAAAGAAAACTATCCTATCTTCCAAGTTAGAGTGAAAAAACCCAGATGAGATGCCAAATAGATATATTTTCATCAGGTATAGCTCAATCTTACAACTCCAAACCACTTGACTTAATGATTTAAAATTGGCCACATGGGATTTGATAGAACTCACTTTATCTCTCAGATGAAGCTTTCTCTCAGCTCTTTCTGCTGCATTGACTGCTTCTCTCTCGGCTGCAATGATACATGGTAATACGTAACTATAAGCATCATCAAGGCAGACAAGAAGAATTTATAGAACTCAACAACTAAGCAATATAACAGAAATCATTACTACTGCAAATACTAAACCACTCAGCACTTTGGGTTCTGTGCTTCAAATAAGACCTAAGAAGAGAATTTTAAACTTCCCTGCCTCCCATTTTCCACTCAATAGTTTTGTACTATACTAAGTGATAGGTGAGATCAGAGGCTTACCTTTCAAATCAGGCTTTCTTTCCACCTTCGTTTTGTTCAATCTATTAACTATCTCATTTATCCGCTTTTCCACTCTCACAGTTCGAACCTAGATTGAGTAAATCCAAAACCAGAGAAGCATATATCATTCACGAGCATGATAATTATTGTTCTAGCAAGTTGTGAACATAAACTACAAAACAAAATAAATCACCATCTTTGAATTGTGGAAGCCGACTTGGCCAACATCCATGGAAGCAGTTTTCTTCAAATTGGCCCATGGAGTGTAAACAACATCGATGTTGTTCACCTTGTTGCCTGCAATGTGAAAGAGAAACAGCTTAAAACAACTAACTCGTTTTAACTTGCCTCCACGTTCAAAACAAAAGGGAATACTTTATTAAGGGAATGGCTGTAACTTTCTATCATGAGACAAACATTGAGCTTCTTATTAAAAATCATAAAGTAGCATATCCACAGTGACAAGGGAGAAGCTACTTTAAAGACCATCCAGGCATAAAAAACACAAACACCTGAATCATGTAAAATTAAAGGGAGGTTCAGGGACTTTGCCTTGAATCGAATTTGCTTTGACAAGCTGCACACAATCCTCAAGTACACCTTCACTTATACCATCGATGGTCTGACCTTTATGCAGCCTTAAATAAACATGGGCAGAAGACATTTTGTCCACGTGAAACCTACAGCAAAGGAATCAAGAAAACTCCTTCTCAATTCAAACAAAACCCGAATAATGAAATTACAAACTCCCTTCCCTTCATTACCCTATTCAAATATATGAGCTCTTCGAATTCTAAGCATTGACTTTGACTTAATAGAGAAACCATCACACTACCTCCTTGTATAAATAAAGCAAAAGAATCAAAACCCAGATGGAATCTTGATCTCTAAAAAAGAAACTAATTAAATTACATCCGACCAAAATAAATCAAAAGAATCAATAAATCAAAGACCCAGATGGAAAAAGATTGCAAATTTGAATTGAAATAGCAAGAAACTGTAAATAAAAATAGAAGAAGAAGAAAGAGTACCAGATGTCTTCAGGGAAACCATATTTGATAAGCTCCTCGTTCTCGTGCTTGTCAAGACCCATAAAAATAGTGTAATCTCCTGCCTCTGGTCTGGCTTTGAAGTAGAACACCATCTTTTTTGCTCTTTTTTTTTCAAACAACCAAACAAAATCGGAATAGTTTCTGTGGTTTTGTGTTTTTTTTTCCTCGAGGCTGCTATGTGTTTGTGCTTTCTTTTTTGGTTTGACGGAGGTTTCGCTGCTTTTGGTTGGTTCGGGGATTACGTGGAAATAACCTGGGCGTATTTTATACGCTCTTTGAATTTCTTTTTCTCCACGAGAGCGGTGGGCCTATCAAGGAAGCTACTTAGGCCCAGAATAGAATATATAAAAAAAAAAAAAAGAAAAACACATGTTCAAACTTCAAAGTTACGTATATATTAAGTATTTTACTCGAGCTATGATGTGTTATTTATTTTTAAAAAATAAATTAGATATATATATATATATATATATATTATTTTGATGTGTTATTTTATTTAATAAAATTTAAAGCATAAATAAAAAATTAATATAAATATCTAATTAAATAAGTTAACAATCATATCTATATATAAATAAATAAATAAAATTAATTAACAATAACTAAAAGTAAAACTTGAAAAATAAAAATAAAAATAAAAATAAAAATATTTAATTCTATAAAATAAAAATTATATTTTTTAAAAAATTTATTTTACCGTTCAAATTTTCAAAAAAGGCATTGAGCCCAAATTAGCACAAAATTTTAAGCCCGTGAAATAAGCTACTTGGCCCTAGAGAGAGAGTTTCGAAATCCGATTTCTTTCGGATTTTTTATTTTTTATTAATTTCTTTTCTTGTGCAAAAATTAAAGTCTTATAAAAGAAAAGCTTTTAATTTCCTTCACCATACAGATTACAGACACCTTACTTCTTTCTCGATCGAAACTAAAGTGTGAGTCTTTCTTCCTGAAAACTAGTTATTCTCACAAATTTGTAATGGGTTTTTGTTAATAATCTTTTTTTGCTTCTTTTTTGTTGATTTTTTCAACACAGCTTAATCAATGGAGTCTAATTCTGAAACCAAACAGCACACCCTTTTGAGCTCTGACTATGGCATTCAAAGAACGCAGTATGCCACCCTTACCATCTCTTTCTCTATCTGTCAATGTTTATGTGGATTTTTTGTTGCAAAATAGACACATTTTAGGGATTTAGCAGTTTAGTTTTTGAGTGGATTCGTTGCTCTATGCCTATGTAGGTACCCATACGTGACTGGAACATCTGTTGTTGCTTTGAAATATAAAGATGGGATCTTGATGGCTGCTGATATGGGTGGTTAGTTTCTCTAATAACCCATTATCTTGTTATAATCTTTGTGGGTTTGTTTGTTATGCTTGCCTGTGGATATGCTTATGGTTAATAGGGGGAAAATGTGATCTTTGGCCTTATTTATACCTTATAAGTGAACCCTTTAGAAATAATTGCCTAAAAGTACTATAATAAGTCCTGTTGTTGATGCATTTTGTGACATTGATAATTGCTAGGTTCTTATGGGTCCACACTTCGATACAAAAGTGTGGAGAGAATTAAGCCTGTCGGGAAGCATTCTATTATCGGTGCCAGTGGAGAAATAAGTGATTTCCAGGAGATTATGCGATATCTAGATGAGCAAGTGTAAGTTTTAGGTTGTGTTGTTGAGGGAAGAATTCATTTTTTTTCCTGTATTGTTGTTGTTTTTTCTCTTATGTTGTTTTAATTGGTGGTTTATATTGTTTAATATCTGCAGCCTGAATGACAATATGTGGGATGACAGAAACTCTTTGGGGCCCAAAGAGATTCACAGCTATTTGACCCGAGTTATGTATAATAGGCGTAACAAGTTTGACCCACTTTGGAATACACTTATTCTCGGTGGTGTGAAAAAAGGACAGAAATTTCTTGGCATGGTAAGGCATCGGTTGATAGGTTGTTTTCTTTTCTGTTTTTAAACCTCGAAACAGGAGGGGTGAAAAGGTGTGTGCATTTTGGGACATGGGTCAATTGTGTTTTTGATTGTTTTGCAGGTCACTATGATAGGAGTAAACTTTGAGGAGAATCATATAGCAACTGGATTTGGAAATCACATGGCACAGCCATTACTTCGTGCTGAGTGGCATGAGAACTTGACATTCGAAGAAGGCGTTACGTTACTAGAGAAATGCATGCGAGTGCTTCTGTATCGTGATAGATCTGCTGTCAACAAGTTTCAGGTTCCACTCCTTTTTCCTTACAACTGTATGAGATTAACGTGTTATGGATTGCGATTTCTAGGAAAGTAATTAAATTTCATGTTAACTTGCTGGAATTGCTGCAATGTTTGTGGGTGCATATGTTATTGCCGTGTTCTCTTTTAGTTCAGTTTTTTTTTTCCTTTTCCACTACTCTTCGAGAGAACCTCTTGATCATGCTTTCTCTTTGCTTTTGCTGAATTGTCACTGTTTTCAAAATTTAGATAACAACGTGGTTGTTAGAATCATATCACCTCCTATGATGTTATTTTTTTATGTTTAAAATTCTCTATACCTGTCCACAAAATCGGTGCTGAGCAAAATCAGAATAACAAGCTTTTAATTAGTTAAACACCGTGAAATAATGTTATTTTAGTGTTCTCCCCTGATCCTAGTTAAAAAAGCAACCCTAACAATTTTTGGCAACACTAACTTAATAATGGGGTGAGAAAGATGAAATGAATTGTTTTATGTTGTTGAAACTTGAAATAATCTCAATTCTTTTCATCTCTTGTATGATGGGAATAGACAGCATTTCATAATGATTTGTAATGAATAGAGACTTTATGAAGGGAATCCTGTGCGTGTTAAAATCTTGTCCACTTGGATGTGCTGAGCATCCGTGCAGTCACACACCTTAGGAAGACTTTTTTCTAGTAAAAGACCTTCAATCTGGTAACTGCGGCAAGCTGCTTTGGGACTCCCTAAAGTATTTCTTACAGGGGCTTAAACTGGATGGCTGAGGAACATCTTGATGTTGTCCTCTTTCTATAGTTGTTTGCGCTCAGGGTCTTGTGCATGTCTAACATGACTAAGGATAGAATGCAACTAAAGGGAACCATTCTTCCAGTTATTGTTGTTGGGTATGTTTTGTTAGTTCTAATACCAGATAATTACGTGAGGCAATGTATTGTCTGATTTGACATCTGACAAGTTCACAATTTCCCAACTGCAGATAGCTAAGATTACTGAAGAAGGTGTAACAATTTCTCAGCCTTACGCATTGAAGACATTCTGGGGATACAAGGCATTTGAGAACCCAACTGTTGGTGCTGAAGGATCATGGTAGTCAGCTAGGAAGCAGCCACTTCGAAATCTTCACGCAGTCTACAAATGGGACCTAAAGACATGATGAGTTGGAAGTTATTGAAAGTCCTTTTAATGTTCAATTAATGTTTAAAACCTTGAATTGTTAGCTTGGCTTGATCTATGCCACACCAAAATTTCTGGTTTAGGGTTGGTGGCTGGCTTGTGAGGAAAAGGAATATTTTGAAATCGCCTGAACTATAAATGCTCATCTTCCTTTACTCTAGCTGCTGCTTTTACTGCTATGAATTATGAAGTTTGCTTTTGTAATTTGTTGTTTTTTTATTTTTTAATTTAGCATCATCAAGTCAGGCTTTAATTTATTTGATGCGTTCATGTCATTCCAATTAAAAATGGTGGGTTGGGAGGAAAAGTTAAGGGTGATTTGTGAATAATAAACTTTTTTGAAGTCAAAGTTTTGTAAATGTAGCAGGTTTGATTGATCATTCAATTCATGTTATACTTTGGAGGAGTTGTGGTTCGGTTGTGAATTTTGCCTGTATTGGCTTGGTTTTTTCGGCCCTTCTCCTCTTCCTCTTCTCTTCTCTTCTACTCTCTCTTTACTTTCCTGGGTTCAATTGGCTTTTCTTTCCTTTCCTCTTTTTCTTCCCTTCTCTCCTCCCCTTTTCTTCATCTTGGAGCCCAAATAGGCTTTGTTTATCTTGCCCAAATGGGTGATGGTCCTCTTCGATCTCTGCTATGCTGTGGGACTTTTATTTTATTTTTTTTATATAAAAAATTATATATGCATGGTTTTTTGATAAATATTTATATACAAAAAAAATATAAATTAAAAAATTCATGTATATATATAATCTAATAAATCAACAACTATGCTTGATAAAATTTTTTATTAACAATAAATATTAATGAAAATAGAAAAATTGATAGGCATATATGTATCAAAATATTTAATATTGCAATGTGAGCAATATACATGTAGGCTTTGAAGCGGTTGTGTTAAATAAAAAAAGATGACATGAATTAAATATGTTGTGAATTAAATAACGATGTAAATTAAATATATTTACACTTTGAGTCATGATATGTATTAAAGGTGGTTGAGAGATGAAAAAATCATATGATTTATATGTGTTGAGGAAATAAATTGTGAGGTAAATTACATGAATTGTGAAATAATATTATTAATATAAATTGAATATATTCATGAAGTGAAAATAGTTATGAAATAACCTTGAAATAAAAAGGGATATTATATGAAAGTGTTTGAAAGAAACCAATCAATTTTAAAATTGTAAGGAATAAATTATATAGTAATGTGTTAAACTAGACTACAAATGAAATAATTATCATGATACAAGGATAGTAATATAATGAATAAAATGATGGGAAGAAAATTTATCAAAAAATAATAAAGAATATAAGATGTTGAAAATTAATATGAGTTCAATGTTATTAAAGAAAAACTCATAAAGTTGGTTTTTATCATAAAATTATTAAACATTAGTAACTAAGATGATAGAAATATTTAATATGATTTGTTTTGTAATTTTATGTATACAACATATAAATTTTTTTTAAGAATATTTATTTTGTAAGGTCATCGAATTACCCAGTATTATATATAAAGAATGTTTATATTTTTAGAAAAAAAAACTTATAATGAAAGTAATTTTTAATAAAAGTTGTAATAAATTATATACATTTATAAATTGTTGAAAGATTGTTGGGATTTTATATATATATATATATATATATATATATAGTGGTGTGTGCACGTTATATTAGACCTATCTTTTAGATTTTTATATAATTATTATGAAGGAAAAATTCAACCAGGGCCCACTCTCGATTCCTATCAGAAATCAGATATGCCGAGTCAGGAGACATTACAGGCACGACTTGTCCACAGGCAATGATTTTAGACCAATCTGTGGAGCCTCCGAATCTTTCTTTTCTATTTTTGTCCTAAATCATTGACAACGAATAAAGAGGCTCTAATCCATTCGGGAACATGCTGAGGTGTAATTATATCTATATTTTACTGATTAATCACGAGTTCATTAAAAAAAAATTAAAAAAACATTGATTAAGAAAAAATTATAATTTTTAATTTTTAAAAAAATTTCTTTTCTCAATCCGGAATAGCTATCTATCTTCAGGAAACATTGAATCTCCCCCCCGAATTATCAACAAGAAGCGAAAAGGTGAGAAGTTCAAGCATGGATCCAATGGCAGGCTGCAAGCCGTTGCTACATGTAAACTTGAGGTTATGTGAAATTTCTTCATTCTCTGGATGCTTGTTGTTGCTACAAAGTGTAACTAGAAAACAAAGTTCAATGGCATTTTCAATCTATCTTCTTCTCAGAACTATTGTTTCCCGCAAATAACATTGTCGAGTACGACATCGAAAGCATATACAAGTTCTTGAGAAGTGAAATTTTTTTTATTACTCCTACATCCTACCAATCCAAGCCCCCAGAACAGAGAGGCAGCATGGGACATGACTTGCGGCCTCAACAAATAAATTACAGCACAGGGGCATAATTTAAATATGCGATACAAAATTTAAAGACAAATATTGCTAGCCATCATACTTGCAGAGGTTCTCAAATCCCATGTATTCATGACGATGAATCTTTCCTATCATGTTTGCTACACCAACACCACCTGCAAAAGGAAGCGAAGAACTCTTTGAGAATTCATAGAGTTTAAAGAATTTATAATTTCAGGCCTCAAATAGCAGGAAATAGAAGAGCTCACCTAGTGAGATTGCACTGATAAATATGGTGGATGCTAGAATGAAGATGATAAGAGATGCCCTTCCAAACACAATGATCAACCTTCTCACAATATGCTGCCCTATGAAGGCAGCAAATGTAGCAACAGCTACGAAGTAAATAGCTGCCAGAAAATTTGAAATATTTGAGTCCATTGGAGCTAGCATAAACTATATTCCAACATACCTTAAGAAAATAACCATATCTATCACTTTACAGGGTGTCTTTAGACTGATAAGAATAAATAAAAGAAAGGTTGTATGGATGTTGTGGGCATTTACCATAAGGAACAGGAAAACGTTTCAGAAGGTAGTATTCCACGACAGACATGGATGACGAGAAAGTCATTGCAAAGGTGGCAGTTGCACTTGAGACCTGGATGGAAATCGTAAAGAAATTACCAAACTATTTGGCCTTTCATATGGCTTTGTGATCCATAAAAATCCCGCCTCTTCCAAATATACAAGCTTCAGTTTTTCCAGTTTGTAGCTTTACACATTATACACTATTACACACTAGAATGTAATAAAACAAAACAAGCTAACCTGAGGAGGGATTCCGAGCTCCAAAAATAGTGGACCCATGATAAATCCTCCTCCCAGTCCAAGCAGCCCACCAACTACTCCAGCTAGTATACCAAAGAGACAGTAGATCACAAGCTGAAGGACTGTGAAATTTGTGCCTCCAGTTCCCTTGGATGCAATTATTCTGTGTCCCTTGTACAGACTGACTGCTTCATACATTGACACCCCAACAGAAACTGGGATCTGGAAAACAACGAAAGGATGATTCAAAGAACTGTTTTATTAAAGAGTAGGACAGATTTCGATGCTACAAGATCATTCCCCATTTCACACACGGACACAAACAAGAAAGCACAAAAAGAAGGGATAGAGACCACTGTTGTGATAAAAGTACCTGTAACAAGTTTAACACCCAATATGTTGTCGAACAGGTAGATGTACCCTCCTGTTACCAAAAGAAAAGGATTTCTCATCATGTATACATTGAACATTGATTTAATATAAGCTAGGAAAACAAATGTAGGATGTAATCATTATGAGAAAACACAACAAACCTTTGTAATCTGCAGCACGAGGAATGCAACCCAGACAAAAACAAGAAGTCCAAGTTCTTTCCAGTAAACATTCTCAAGAATAGAGACCTACGGTAATGAATTGTATTAGTTTTGAGAACTCTTTGATGCTGATTTCAGCTGACAAAGTGTACTCACCTCTTCTTCTTTGTCAGCCTTTTGAGGGCTGTTGCTCGGGCCACCAGGAAGAGGCTTGTATTCCACTTCCCCAGCGCTGGCACCTGATACGAAGGAAAATATATACTGAGAAGCAGGAATCACTCGCTGGGCTTCCATAAAATAAGGAAACAGTAAGTCAACTCACCATCTGACTCCAAACGCTTTGCAGCCTCCTATAATGGGAGAAGAAAGGTGCCATTCAAATGGTTAGACTTAAATTTACATGTTTCTAACACATAACTACGTGAAACTCTAGTCATAAAGCCTTCCTTTTGTTTTGAAGTTCAGGTAAGCACAAATATATCCTCATGGGGCAGTTACCTTGGCAGTTTGAGGACAGTGCCACATATAATTTGTTCTAAAATTAATAATTGAAAACCTTGTTACTAATAAGCAGGCAATGAAACAATTTCACTTTGAAATGCAGCCTGTGCACGCCCAAAACCTATGCATAAATCATGAACAGGCTGATGAGATTACCCGTTTCATTATTGTTTCCTTTTTCCATGTTTCAATACCCTTCAAGAATGCCTTTGTTGATGTGCCTGCAAGCCATTACAATTAGCAAAAAGAATTAGAAGAGAGAAACATGAGTAAATTCCAATGAAATTCAACTAACATTACCTAAGAAAAGAACGATGAGCAGTACTGTGACCATCCAGTCTGCAAAAACGACATTGAAAGCAACACCTATACTAATTCCAAGCATAAGCATTGGTTGGATGAGCAGAGCCAGATCATAGTCAATAATGGGCATGTCAAGTGTCGGATGCCTTAGCTTAAGATTATAGTAAACTGTTGAGATTGCTGCACCCATAATCATACCTGCCAAATTTATACATACCAAAAATCCATTACTTTTTAAGTAACATATGAAAGAGCAATTTATTTTCCAACAAACCAGCCCTTTCACATTTTCTGTAAGCTACCTCACTGTTCACACAACACATTACATATTGTTAACTGCTTACTAGTCAGACTGATAAATCACAGCAGATGGATTAATTACCCATACTTCACTGTGCAATCTGAATCGAAAAAAAAGGCATTTGTAAATGCTGAAAGTCTCCTCCACTGTTCAGTAAAGCCCATCCCACCTTGACATACAGAGGACACGTGAACAAATAAAATTTCAACTGTTACAAGTCTTTTGAAGAAATAGGCACTGCACCTTCCCCTGACTGTGCTTCCAAGTTTCAAGCTCTAATTCAACATTTTCAAGTATAACAAAAAATGCCATGACAAGAAGAGCTAGTGAAAGGTGCCAGTCGTGGTAGTAAATTAGTTCACCGACTCGAGAAAATCTTTGTACTTGAAAGTTTCAATGATTAAAAAATCAGTTAAAATAGTCATTACTTTTATGTAAACTGAATTTTGAAACAATTAAGTAGTAGATTCAATAATTTAGTTACCTTCCCCCCCTATCCTCTACTTCTCCCCATACTCTAATCAAACGAATCAAAAAGGTTTTCCTTTCTCTACGGTGGGGAAGAGCGGCGTAAAAACAAAGGTCACCCTTTTCACACAGAAGATTCAATGGTTTCTTACATTTAGAAATAGCTGTTGCAGATTTTGGATCAAACCCAATTACCAGGCTAAGCATGGGAACAAAAATGCCGCCGCCACCAACACCGCCTACACTCCCAAAAGCAGCTCCAAAAAACCCAATAATCGAACCCAAAACAATTTGCCAACCAAATTTCATTTCCTGTCCACACAAAAATATTCATATATCAATAATTAAAACAAAAACCATACAAGAAATGATCACTTGTCAATCACCAACTAAATAAATAACCAGCACATAGAAAGTCACCCATCTTCTCATTTCATGTTATTTTAAAGAACACTAAAGATTCTTACAGGAAAAAAAATACTTAATTCAATAAGTTAAGAAAAGGGTATCAGAGCTTTTACCGGCCAAACATGTTGATAACCTTTGTGATCAGGCTGCCACAAGAAATTCACAGCTTTGAGAACATAACTTGACACAGAATCTCCTGTTTCATTCATTCTAGTAGATGTTGCTTCACGTTTCAAGCCCCTCTCAGCTGAAACGAACACAAAAGCTAACAAAAAGTTGAGCAAGACCATTAACACCGATCTTAAACCCCTCCATTTCCCTCCAAATTCAGCCATTGATCAGATCCTGGATTCTCTCTCTCTCTCTCTCTCTCTCTCTGCAAAAAATTTCTCTCTTTTTTCCCCTCCTCTCCCTCTCAAAGAGTTGACCTTTAGCCAATCCTCAATAACTCAACACTAAAAAAAACAAAAACCTCTGTATAACAAAGAAACAACGCTTGCATGCAAATGGTTGGTTTGTCGGAAAACCAAGAGGAGAGATAAAAGGAAAGGAGAAAGGAGATGCTTGTGACTCCGAGTTGCGTTCCTACGAGATATAAGCGAATAGATCCTTGAAAGCAGGAAACAGGATGTTTGTGACCAGGAAAGTTTGGAGTTGAAACAAATAGTCTGCGTTTGGTCTCTCTTCTGTGCTTAATATGAGAGGGGAAGAGAGAAATTATGATTTGTGAAAATTCACAGAGGTGGCAGATATGATACAATCTTGTTCTTGACAAGAGGAGGAATGGCATTGATTTATTTCTATTTGTTCCTTTTTAAATGATAGCTACCTTTTTTTCCACCAAAATTAAGCATTTTTGTGTTCGTGTAAAAAAAAATAATAATAATTACTTTTTGTGGGTTGGACTTTTAAAAAATGATTGGTTACAAGAAAATCATTGTTTTAACTGATATAATGGGTTTACACGTGAAGCACGATATTCGGGATTTTGATTATGTCAGATTTTAGTAAAAAACAAAATTAAATTAATTAATATGGTGTAATCTAGTAAAATATCTAAATTAACTTGTTATTTGGTAGATTTGGAAAAAACCTGATCAAAACTCATAATTTTTTTTTTCTTC
>Ga0325404_1002735_pt1 | contig 18852 bp, 4 predicted proteins | sample PopdelMetagenome_18_FD_205664 | JGI IMG/M metagenome (GOLD analysis project Ga0325404, IMG submission 205664) | Populus deltoides microbial communities from Bellville, Georgia, United States - Xylem-Control-R1 | ecosystem: Host-associated > Plants > Phyllosphere > Stem > Wood/Secondary xylem... | reverse complement strand
CCGCCTGGATTTATTTAGCACTCCTTTTCTAAATTCTGAATGGACCCCACTGAGGCTCGAGATGGAATTTAAAAAACGTTTCCGTTGCCGGGACTTGAACCCGGGTCGCTCGGGTGAGAGCCGAGTATCCTAACCAACTAGACTACAACGGATTTGTTGAGTGGATGCAGCAGCATATTTAATTTATATATTTTATTAATTATCGACCAAACTAGTTTTTTCAACAATTTGAATAGTGGATGTGGAGGATATACGTTCTAGTCCAACGAAAAGCATAATATACAAACCGGGCCTTTGGGTGAACTTATAAAATGTTTACTCAATGCCTAGCTTGCTTTATGATCTCCACGTTATAGCCTCAAGTTTTGCTTCTATTTTTTACTAAAACTGAGCTTTAAAAACTATCATTTTAAGACATTAAAAGCGTCACCATTTGAAAGCAAGCAATCTAAACAAGATAGTTAATATAGTTTACTCAGATGACTAAATGCATATGAGATTCATAAAAAGTGCAGGTTGGATGTCCAAAAGCTACTAAAATCCCATGTTACCTATTTCTAGTCTAAGTAGATATAGTATTTCCTTACATGCATCATGTACTATGCTGCAAATCAGATTTTATATATATATATATATATAGATGTTGTTGATAGGTTTTTTTTTAGCATAAAAAGATTAATACTATATGAGGATTGATTTAATTGACTTGACAAGTCCAAGAAAAACTTGGATGATTAATAAAAATATAGTTTGATTAAAAAAAATCAAGACAATAACTTTTTTAAAACATTAAAACGACAATATATTAAATAAACTCGAGTTAACTTGTCAAATTCATTACTCAGATCATGAGACCCTGATAACCTTATAAAAAACAAGCACAATTTTCATTTAATCTAATATTGAAAAATGAAAATTAAAAACAAAATTCAACTAAAAATTAAGCCAGGTAAAATGGCTTGAATAACTAAACTGAATGCACTTGCTTCCATATTCTAGCATGCGATCGAATAACCTTGTAATACACAAATCAAAATAAAATATAAAATTTAATTCTCAATCAACTCAATATTAAAGAATGAAATTGAAAAAAAAAACTAAAACATGACAAAAAAACACGAGTAAACCGGCCTAGCCCGCGACTTGAGTTATAGGACCACGATAACTCCATAGAAAGCAAATTAAAAAAAATATATATGAAGCTTAATTATCAATCAACCCAGTGTTAAAAGATTAAATTAAAAAAATTAAAAAAATAACTCAAGTCAACCCGAGTTAACTAACCATACCCAAATCAAGAGAACATGATAAATTTATAGAAAGCAAATTAAAAAAAAAATTATAAAGTTCAATTCTCAATCAATCAAATATTGAAGGATGAAATTGAAAAAAATATTTAATTAAAAAAATAAAAAATATATATTTAAGTGTTGCTAACAAGTTTAAATTAAACCGTATAATAGTTAACTTGATGTAAACTGATCAACTTAACAGATCTAAAAATAATCTACACATAAAAAAAAAACTGAACCAATCCAAATTAATTTAATAAATTCATATAATCTGAATTAGTGGAATAAACAAAATCATTAAGCGATTAAAAAAAATAGCATGTGCAGAGCAATAGTTAATTCCCCTCCTCATTTATTCTGTTAATAATTAATAAGAAGCGGAGGTTAGACACATCTTTTAGAGGGATCATAATGGAGGACTAGTGAGGTTTAAGGCTTAGACAACCCGCTCTCTCAACTATAATGTCTTTAAAGAAAGAAAGTAGATTTAAGCAAGACTTGCTATTTTAAACCGTGTAGGATGCAGGCAAAAACTTTCTTACACGAAACGGAAAAACAAATGATAATGTCAACATCTTACGCAAAAGGATGGGATTACTGTTCAGTTATTACTGATTCTTAAAGGTGCTTTGTTCACTTTGTATATAATTGTACAAGAAACTGACAGAACCTCAAAACCAGTACACAGTAAGAAATCTTGAACTGCAAAGTTTGATTCAGAAACACAAGCAAGGTTTACATGTAGCCTTATGGCTTGTGCTTTGCAGCGTACCGCTGAAACAAGGCTAGTGCATTGCTAGCAGTCTGTGCCACATTCAAAACCTTGGCCTTGATTACAGCCTTTAACTTGTTCATATCCTTCCCCGGTAACTCATCCACACAAGTACTGGCATCAGTCATGGCAGAGCTTACCCAGGTCTCGAAATTACTCACGTGCCAAAAGACATCACCGCCACCCGCAGCACCTGGATGTTCCAAGCGATGGAGCTCTCTAACTGATTGGCTAAGTTGATCCACGCTATCACCAATTTGATCCAAGCAGTCCTTCACAGCCTGGTAATCCTTGGATTTCATTGCCTTGAGCTCCTTGACCACTTTCAACATGAATGTTCTTGTTTGGAGGGCCTTGTATAGGCTCACGGATAAGGCAGCTTGGGCTAGTTGTTGAGGGGTTTGTATTGTTGAGTTTGCAAAGACTGATAGGTATTGGGTGCATAGGGATGGATAAAGGGTCTTCGTGCACGCAGTCTCGATATAGGCCCGGGGCCGGGAATGTCTGGCAAACCTTGCCGGTTCCACTGTGCCTGAAAAGAAAAATATGGATAGCAGCAGTAGCGGTATGGAAAGGCTGAGACGATTCATTCTTGTTGAAGCTAGTACAATTGAAATTTGAAGGAAAGGAAGTGTGTCAAACACAGAAATGAACTTTCAGTTGAGAGCAGAGGAGTGGGGTAAGGCTGTATATATAAAGAGGCTGTCACAGGCTAAAACTTCATAAACTTGGATCTATCTTGCACTTTACTCGTATTAATCACAAATAATACTCAATTATTAGTCCTTGAAAGAAGCCTGAATAGAAAATAGGATTATGCCTATCCGGGTTAGTTAAATGATTAACCCTAAACCTGCATTATCGAGAGTATCTCGGATCTGCAGTGATGAAAAACAAACCTTGGCACGAAGATGATGTTTATCTGAACCTTCATTTTACCATAAAACACTGGCAGGGTTTCCCGGGAAGGGGCACGCACGTGCATTTTGTTGGTCAACATTTTAGGTTCTTTATGTTTCTTAATGACTCAGAGAGTTGGATCCATTATACAGTAGTGGCGAACTGCCGATTCCTTCCATGATAAATCAAATTGGTAAATCACGTTAACTTTTTGCCAGTAACGACCAGAATTCGTGGGATCAACGGATTATTTGTTTCCTGCCGTTGGATCGGTTGCACTGTTCAGCGATGCCCGTGGCGACCTGTCCATAAACATGGCAATAGCTGTTAATTCCTGATAAACAGTCTGGTCAAAATTATCTTTAAGAAATAAAGTTTTTTTAAAAAAAAACAATCTTTCAAAATATTTTTTACAATATATTAAAAAAATATTTATTATTATTATTTTTAAAATTTTATTTTTGAATTAATTTAACATAAAAAATAATTAAATTTTATAAAAATCACGGTTAGACAGCAGAGACAAGCCGTCTCCCAATTTGACACCTCGCAAATCATGTGCTTCTGAACCTGAGTAATCTTTAAGCAAGGATCAGCCACAATCTCTATCAAATCCTCTAATCCTCTTTTTTTTATGATCCTGTGGATCGTTGAGCATATCTTGCATTGTTCTCCAGTAACATGATTTGTCTTGCATATTATTCAATCCAGGCATCTATATCCTCCCAGAGATTATACAACAATTCCAAGCGAGATGCACCTTCACACAAGTAAATGGCACTGATTTTCTCAGTAACAATTTACCGATTTACTATCTGGAAGACTGGAACATACAAACCCAGGCAAGATCATGAAGCAGAGACACAGAGTGGGGCAGAGAAGATATGAAAGCTCATCTCTTCTCATCTCATTCAACGAGAAAGACAATTACATAAATTACAACATTATAAAGGAAACACAAATTGAATCCAAACACACCACATAAACAACACAGCAAATATTTGTTCAGGTTTGGTAATCATTCGGCAACCTTCACACCTGAGAGATAAACACGGCTCTGAATCACACTGCCTCCTATCCAAAACCCAGGCATAACCATTAGACCAACCCTAGGTTTTGGATCATTTTCATCTAATATCAGGTTTTTTACAACACTTTCCATATAAACCTCTGAGAACTCATTTCCTCTCTTAACCTGAAAGACCTTAACATTTGGATCAAAGGAATGGGCCAGCCTGTGCAAAAGCCAGATCGACTTGGCCAGTTTCAAGAACACCTGGTAGAAGGGCGTTCTTGGATGCCCTCCCCCATTTATATAATTTCGCTGATCTAAATTTCCAAAGAATGAAGCCTCCATCTTTGGGTGAACCACCACCAGGTACTTGCTCCTGCAAAATTTCCCAAAAGCAGAATCTGGGTTCTGACCTAGCATGTCCAAAGGATCCATTTCCCTCATAGAAAGAAATTGGTGGAAGAAAGTCTCCTTTGAAACTGCCCCACTGTCTACTTTAATTGAGAAGTTCTCGTGCTGAAACCCACTGAACATTCTTTGACATATATGAGACTCGAATGCGTACTTTTTGTGGGCTCTCTTTGCATATACAACGTTGGATTCAATGGAGTTAGCTGCAGCATCAAGATCCCACCCGGCTGCTTTCATCATGTTGATCAATGGTTTAGAAAAATCATGAATGGCTTTGAAAGCAGTTTCTACAGCAGATATGAAGAGATCAGGGGTTAGATCCACAGAATAAAAACCACTTTCATCTCCAGAACCCTCTGATTCTTTTGTTGACAAGCCCCTGAGTTTGAGATTCTTTTCCAGTTTTGCTCTTTTCTGGTTTGCCTCCTCAATCATCTGCTGCAACTGAAGAATCTCAGAATCTTTATTCTGAATTTCAGATTGGAATTTCTTCACCATAACCTCATATGTTTTGAGCAGGCTCTGCTGTTCTTGGATCTCTGCAGCTAACCGAGAGTCCTGAGGAGAAACACATATTGGCTTGGGGTTGTTTTCCCTGTAGAAATGCTTGAGCTCGGATAGATTTTTCAGCTCGGAAATTACATCTTTGTCAGCAGCTTGTATCTTATCAGGATCGTAGGGAGTATGAGCAGATTGGAGCTGGATGTAAGCTGACTTCAGAGAGGAGATGTTGGTAAATATTTTGGATATCAAGGCTTCCAAAGCTTCTGGATTTTGATTTGCAGAATCTTCCATGGGTTGAGGGTAGACCTTTTGATTGTTGCTCTCGCGGGGTTGATTATCTTTCAACCCAGTGGGTAGCATATCTACTTTCAAAGGATGGGCAATCTAGTTGGATTCCTTCCGAAAATACAACAGTGTGGCACAACCTGCAAAATCTCATAAAAGTATTAATGATATCCAAGACTATCAGCAATGCAAGAAGCCACAACTCAAGCAATTCCCAGTAATATTCACACATGCTAAATCCAAAATAAGCCTAAACTGCGTCCACATTACAAAGCAATATTTTCAGATATTGGTCGCATTTCTAAACTGATCTCAATTCTGGCTCATGCACATTGAGCAACCAGGATGAAGAATGTCGTGTTTGCACATAATGCAAGAGCAATCTTGTGAACAGTGATCATTTTGCTCCAGAGAGCTTATGAAAAATGATAAAAATGTTTGATGAATAGATTCGAAAATAGAAAACACTGCTTCCTGTTACTTAATATACTCCACACTTACAAGGTCATAACCCAAACATTGTTAATGAAAATTTTAGGGGGGGAGGGGTGTCCATAAAAGCAACTAGTAACAAAGGACTTAAGAAACCAAACCAAAGATGTCATAAGGCATATATCAACATGATCCCAACAAGGCAAGAGAGTCACAATGCCAGTATACCACAATCAATCACTTCTTTTTTTTAGTAAAAAATTGCACTGGAAGGATTTGTACCAAAAACTCATTCTGGCCAAAGCCCTGATTGGTTGGAGACAAATCCCTTTAGCACTTGGACAAGAACCTAATGGCCTCTCAATCACCAAAATGATTGGAGGGAAATCATTCTATGCTCGACAGGTGAGCCCATAAAGTCAGGAGCCCAGAGACAGCACTCCAGCTAAAACCTTAATATGGTTAGAGAATAACGAGAACTACATAAGTCAGGGATTGACCTAGATCACAACAAGGCTTAATGATGTATGAAAGATCTAGCACCAGCTCAGTTATTAAACACTCAATCTGATTGCAGGACCTTATTTTGGCACAAACAACTGAAAATATAAGAATTTTTAGGGCTAGTTTGCAGAAAAACAAATATTAGCTCTCTGAGTTTGAAAGCAAAGGTAAGGCTGACAAAAGGGTAGAAGTGAGTAGAAGAAGAAGAAAAGACTACCAAGCATCAATCCAAAAGGTTCTTTATCATAAAAGATATGCTGTTGACTACCACATTATAGCATCTGAAGAGAAATTCTCAAAGTGAGTCCACCTTGAAAACAGACCAATTTTAAATAATTTCCTCAAACTTACTTCTTTTTCCAAAACCCCAGATTTGATCGCTTTTTATCATCAAGCCCTAAAATGAAATAACTCAATTGACTAAAGTCGATCCTAGGTAGAAACTTGGAGTGAAGTGAAGATTCAAACTTTACATATATGTGAGCTTCTGATAACTCACTTAACTGATGTGAAATCTCAGTAGAAACTTACATAGAAAAGACAAATTCAAACTCTTATGTATATCATGCGCTTGCTGCAAAGACTTGTCTAAGACTCCAGACATGACATATACTCCCAGATTATACTCAGTGACACCACTTATCATCACGTCAACCATGCGCATATGATACAGTGATCAACTTGATTCGGAAAAAAGGCAAGTCACAGCTTGGAACAGCAGTTGAATCATCCAAAGATCAAGCTTCGAGAAGATGTAGAAGAAGCCAAAAAAGAAAAATACACAAATAACCAGTATGATAAGGTCATAAATCTAGCGGTTTCACTCTTTCTGTAGCCAAAACAAAATCAAAACTAAAACTCTTCAAAAACATTCATATAAGTTCAAGTTTCTGTGCCGTAGAATTATATTCCTTCTCACTTGATAGCTTATTTAGAAAACGAATAAGAAAAGGTTCACCCGAACCATAAACCACTTTGAGCTGGTTGCTTACCTATAAAGATCAGAAGGCACCCTCAGAATGCACCCAGCTAACATAATACCCGTCAACCTAAAATTAAAAAACAAAACACAACCAGTTCATTGACATCGAATCTTGAAAGTTCTATCAAAACCCTAAAAGTAAAGCACAAAAGATTCCTAATTCAGTACCCATCCAGTTTAATTGGGCGTACAGGAAGTTAGATTGGGGGGGCGAAAGAAGATAAATACCTGATCGGAGATGTTTCCGGGAAGTGACCGGAGGTTTGAAGGGCAAGGAGTCGGTGAATGTAATGGAGAGTTTGGTAAAGTTGAGGTTTCAACAAAAATATACCTATCTCGGGAACTCTCTTCGTTGCTTTACTAACTTTCTAATTCTGTGTTTTTTTTTTTTTTTTTTTTATCCGTGGGTTTTCAATAAATAGATAGATAAAATCGTTGTCTTTATTTTGAAGAGAAGAGGAAAGCGTAGGTAGCGCCGTGCTTTTTGAAAATTTAAAATAATTTTATTTAAAAATAACTTTTTTATTATTTTAATATATTAATATTAGAAATAATTTTTAAAAAAAATAAAAATATATATATTATTTTCAAATATTTTAAAAAATTATTATAATTATATTTTCAAATATCACCGTAAATGATGAGACATCAAAACATCCAATCTTATTTGTTTCCATCCCCGTAATAACAATGATTGAAGATTCACTATTTCATAATAATTCACCATAATCACTTGTATCCCATGCTTTCTTTTTCTCAACTCATTCATCTTGCTTGAAGATTTGTTTTTCAATTAAAAAAGAATTGAAAGCATAAATGTATTCATTGGTATCACTGTGGTTTCTGGGTTTTCTGCTTTTTTATTTTTTATTTAAAAAAAAAAGAGAGAGTTTTATTATATAATGTCAAGGTCGAACCATATGCAGCATAAATAAAGGAAGGTTTAATATGGATAGTTGTATTGATTATTTTTTTATTTAGTTCATAGCTTATGTGATAAAAATCGGACTGTGGTGGGTTGTAAGATACATGACTGATGTCGTTTGCTTTATGCGAATCTCCATTTCTAACTAAAATTTACTTCATTTTCTTGTAGAGAAAACTAGATAGGTGGTAATGCTACGTCACATGCTGTACCAAAACTTTTATGAACATAAGAAATATATTAGAATTATGGAGAATTTTTTTTGATGGATAGTGGGGCAATATTGAAATCTCACGATTGAATTTTTTATTTTATTTAAATTTTAAATTAAACTATTTAGTAGATATTTCGATTTGACTAAATCAATTTAGTAAAATATTAGATGACTAGTGGAACGTGGTCTGGCTTTAAAAAAATATTCAACATGACATAATTATTTAATTTCTTTTAGATGGTGGCATATTAAATAGATTAGGGTTTCACGATCTAACTCATCAAATCCACGACCTGTATTATAGACTATAATGAGTTTAAAAATATAGACTATTTTTTATTTAATTGTATGATAACAAAAATAGTCGCTCAACAAATCGAACATCAACTCGATATCATGATGTTTATTCGAAATTATAATAGTCTCATGAAAAGCAAATCGAAACAAATTTCAAAGCTCGATTTTTAATCAATCAAAGCTAATCTGTCAAAACTGTAACTTGGGTCACGAGATCCACTAGGCTTAATGATTTTTTTCAAATTTATATTTAATTATATGATAATAAAAATAGATATTTGCAAAATCAAATATCAATTCAATGTTGGGTTATTTGTTTGAATATGTGATAACTCTGTAAAAAAATCTCTTATTTTCTCCTTATTTTAATACTGGTCTTCTCCTTTTCAATCTTTCTAAAATAATAAGTTTAAATTATTTTTTATTAAATTAAGTGTAAGCCTAATAGTAAAATGTTTTTTTAAAATCAAGATAACCTTATAAAATACAGATTGAAACAAACTATTAACCTTGTATCTAAATCAATTAATCCATTTGAAAAGAAAAAAAAAATAATGACAAAGGATAGAAAAAACAAATAGGACCTGAATTAACACTATATTAAAAAAAAGGCACGTTATTATCTATTTACTTCATTTTGCTCCCCTCATTTCTTATTCCCTGCTAGCAATAAATTATTATTTTTTATAAAATTAAGCACCATCTCAAAACTAGGATTCTTTTTTTTAAACTACGATGACCATATAAAAAATAAATTAAAATAAATTATTTACTCTAATTATCAAACAACACAATATTAATAGTGACACTAACATCCTAATTTATCAATGAAAAGGTTACTGAGAAAAAAGAAAAGAACAAGATTCTAATCAATCACATTCTAGTTTTAAGAAAAGCACATTTTTGATCTTGATGAGTTTGTCTTGATGAGATTAGTTCAATTAAGATGGTGTAATTTTCTAATTTTTTTTTTAAAAAAATATATATTAGAGCCTGGAGAGAGTGGTTTGATTCATTTTGATTTTTACCAATTAAAGTTTATCTTATATTTGAAAAAAAATTAAGGTTATTGAGGTTCTAAATATATATTTTGAGAGTTTTTGAGTGAAAAAGTATTTAAAAATTAGTTTTTAGAATCTAAAAACTTGTATTTTAATTTTTCAAACATCAAAGATAATTAAAATTTATTTCAGTGTTCAACATGTTATTGTGTTTTTTTTTTAAAAAAAACAAGTGCATGACATATTCCCTGAAAATAAAAAAAAAAAATTAGGCACATGAACTTTACTTACCGGGCACAAACAAATCTAACTTTTTTTTTTTAAAGGTTCGATGCGTGCAAACCCGGGCAAGCCTAGAACATTCTTTGAACCCTCCTCTTTTTTTTAAAACAAAACCCTATTTATATAAATAATGACAATACGAACAATATTTGAAAAAAATCATTCAACTATACTCATGGTTTTTAAATAAAATTATAGTTTTGTAGGATAATATGTGCAAATTACTTTGAATTATTATGTATGAAACTATATGAACAATTTCTCAATGAAAATTAAAAAAAATATTTATTATTTATTATTTATGGTTCTTTATATTTTTTTCCTGTATTAATTATTCCTTAATTTTCTCAAGCAATCATAGTTGAAAATTGCTTTACCAATGGTTGCAAGTTTTTATTTGAAATTGTTTTTCATCAAAGTAGAAAAGAAACTAATAAGTAACAAAAAAGAAAGTTACGAATAAAGAAATAAATTTATTTATTTTTTATAAATATTTATTTTAATTTTTTAAAGTTTTTTATTCAAATATAAATAAATGTATTGTTAATTAAAAAAATGATTTCACCGAGATAAAAAATATAAATTTTTCAGGAATTTAAATCGTTATAATTCTTATAAACATTTGTTTTTATTATATAAAAATGCATAAAAAACTCCAATTTTAAAAGAAGGAACCAGTGCCTTCCAAACCAAAAGCAAATGGGAAAAAATGGACATAATTCCTTTTCTATCTTGATTCTTATGGAGTTCAACTCCAAAAACTATTAAATTCCACAGGAGAGGAGAGATAGAGAGAAAGAACGGTACCGTACCACAATCTTCCACCTCTTGTCCACCATTGTCAAATTCTCTTACACCGTAAGTTTCTTTCTTTTCGCTTTCAAATCAATTACTTGTTTGTCTCCTTAATTACTTGCTTAATTAAGCAATCTAATTAGGCATTTCAGAAAATTATAATGACTGTGCTGTATTGCAAATGAGTTAATTTTGGGTTAGTAAATGACTCGTTCGATTTGTACTGAACCAGACTCACTCAGCAATCCTATGATGGGATTTTTTTTTGGCAGGTTTACACTGTTGGGTTCCACCATTTATTTTTGCGGTAATGGCAACTACTATGACGTTGCCTAATAATCCGATAAAATCTAAGTTTTCGACTACACAGTGTTTGAAAACAGTAGGATTTCATAGAACTGCGTGTGCTTCTGGCCGGAAATTATATTCTCAGTGTTCTTTTGTCCATGTGGCTGAACCCTATTTGGCCAAGAATTTTCGGTAAGCATCCAACACAATTGTTTTTGAAGTTAATTATTAATGTTGTTTGTGCTGCTCGGCTAAGGTGCTTAAAAATGAGTCTCTTATTTATGGTTTAATGAGTTTATAGAGAAAAAGTGCTTCGAGTGGAATCGAAAGTTGAATGCCATATTTAGACTAGACGATCACTTTGTTCATGTCTAGGTTTTGGTAGATTTCTCTGAGCAGCGTATTTATTGATAGGATCCTTAGAGTAATTGAGGCGCCTATGATTGATTTTACTTGTATGGGCAATCAAAGAAGTATCCTCAATTTCTAACAAATTACTTGTTACTAACTCATAGTTTCATGTGAATTGCACAATTGTTAGCAAAGTTGCTGTAGTTTCTTTGCAACAACAAGCAATGTTCACATTATGTTTTGGTGTTATGAGGCGTGTTTAAGGTAGTGAAATTAATCAGGGTCATATTGTTCACATTTGTCTCTTGATGTTATTAAGAGCTTCTCTTTGAATCGTTAAGCAGGAGGGCTTGGCAGATTAAGAGCAGCGTCGATGGTAGTGGATTGGATCCTTCTTCCTCGAGCAGTGGTGGTGGTGGCGGAACACGATTAGTTAGGGCAATTCAAGCTTTCCAGACCAGGCTGGGTGTTAGAATCCGGGAGATAAGGAAAAATCTTCCCATGAAATTACTCTTTTTCTTGGTGGGATTTTATTGTGCAACTGCCTTTGCTACGGTTATTGGTCAGACAGGTGACTGGGACATCTTATCTGCTGCCTTGGCGGTGTTGGTTGTGGAGGGGATTGGAGCCCTCATGTACAGGGCTTCTTTTCCCTTGGTCAAAAGTATTCGGAGCATTATCAGCGTGTTTAATTACTGGAAAGCTGGTCTTACTCTTGGTCTGTTCTTGGATTCATTTAAATATGAAATTGACAAGATTATGAGCTTCAGGAACTTGTTCGATTTTGAAATGGATATCTTCTCTCTGTTTTTGTGAAAGTTGTCCATTTCAGATTCTATCGGTCAATATAGTTTGCACTTAAGCATTATGAGATGACTGTGCATACAAGTCAGGACTTGATTGCACACATGCGCTTCGCAAGTGGAAAGCTCTGCAGGGTCAACAGCGCTTGGGTTGAGGCATACCTTCATCATGGGATCCCTTTTCTGCCTTCCAAGTTCCATCAATAGTAAGCATGATGAATTGATTACCTGAAGATGGTGTTCAGCAATTTACTTTGAGCCATGCGATCCTCATATAGTTTTGATTGGTTGTACCCCATTAACATATGGCTTCTGTAGATACATAGATTTATATTATGGCTGCAAATATAGATTTTTTATTCGTTCAGTGCCTTGCATCTGACTGTTATCTCTTTCTGCTGTGGAAGTTGCCTTAAGTATGGAGTATACAATTGGATCTGATTTAATTTCAGGATTTCTGGATAGCAAGGCTTCCCCACTTGAAATGGGCTATGGTTTTAATTAGAGATGTGATCATGCCTGTGGCTAAGCAACTGAGAGGAAGGGTACTTATTTCACACCAGGATGGCTATAACATGAAGATTTTCCATTTGACAAAACACTGTGATTCACTGTAGTTTAGTTTATAAGAATTGATCAGTGCAGATAATACTCAAATGCTTTGGTGAATCAACTCTTAAGGACAATATTTTAGATGCAAAAGTGGCAGTCCCATTGTGCCAATATTGTTTTCTTCTCTAACTCAGCCATGGAATTCTGGTTGACATGGTAGCTCAAAAAGGACACTGGGTCTAGCAGTTACGCATTTAATCGAAACGCTGCACGCCCAGATTGCTACCAGTCGTCAGGCCCTGGTCCACCCGCCTCTTCATACGTTTCATTGGTGCTGGATGAATTGTTTATGCAAAGTGATTCGAGCCCATGCCTTGTCTCTTAGTAGCATGAAATACGTGCAGAGGGCAGAGCTGTGATTTGCCTGGTGTTTCATTGATTGGTGTTCTGTATTCCGTTATATTTCCCCTTCCGTGCGAAAAATACCAATCCCGTGGTGATACTTCTCCGGAACATTTCTATTCAACTCCCCTTCCAATCCAAGCACTTCACATGAAATACATTTTATGGCACGATCAAAGATATCTATTATGTAACTCATTATTGAAGTCTGAGTTGCACTTTACAACATATAAAACAAACCTTGATCCAGCCAATGAAAGAACATTGAGCACGCTCTTGGCCTGTCTCTAGCTCCCCTCCCCCGCCCCAGACAGCCAAACCCGGGGGAAAAAAAAAGCACAGAGGAAGAAATTATGAAGTTAATGTCACGCTGGGGACTTGTATAAACCTAAGAATACAAATTATATTCTCGTATGAAGTTGTAACTCTTCAAAAGCTATTCTGTATGTACTTGTCTTGGTGACAAAAGGCAGCTGACAGAAGCCCTGAGTGTTGCGGCAAACATATTGCAATCATGCATCAGTGCTCGGGCCAGGATAAGCTGGCAGATTCATTATCCGCTTGTCCAAGACAGGGCCTCCAACAGTGAAGTGATACAGACTCTGAAAGTTTGATCCCCTTAATCCAAGAATTTCATGCACTGCAACAGAATAACAACAGGAAAAGTTTCAAGTTTACAATCTCAGGACATAAAATGCAAGAATGCTACAACGGGGTTCATGAACATAACACAAATGAGAATTACTCAAATTATATTATGGTTTAACAATCTTTGATCTAGAATATCCTGATAGCAGCGAGGTACTTCCTAGAACCTAGCTAACAGACTTGAGAACAGGCTGCTCTGCAATGATCTTCTCTACTAACTAAAGAATGCTGTCACGCAGTACAACCCAAATGAGCTTCCTTTTGAAGAAATTCTTGATATGAAAGCCATTCACAATTAACAACATTTCAACTGAGCGCCAGGATAATACATATGGTGCCAGAGAACTGGAGACCAAGGCGAAAAGAAGGTGAAAAGGAGAAACATACCAGGATCATCAAAGAAACAACCAATCCCGGTAGCAGAAATGCCAACTGCATGCGCTTCAAGGTACAAAACCTGGCCAAGAACTCCAGTCTCCCAAAACAATCTAGGATACATCCATGCACCCTTGCTGTGCAAAGTAGGCTCAAAATGAGCCACCATACCAAGGCTGAAGCAGCCATCACTAGCAATGTCCTGCATGAAAGGAATTTGGTATTTCAGCTTCAATTTAGCAAGAATTGGATTGTTTCAGGCCACTCACATCAGATTTTGGTATTTCAGCTTCAAATTGAGAAAATCAATACACAGAAGTGACTGAAACATCAGAATTGTTCTCGGGTTATTGAAATACATATTTGTTTGCTGGTGATACTGGAGAAAAATTACTGAAGTCCTTTGAATAGATGATAATTCAAGTTTTTTACAGTAGTTTTGATGGTTGGAACTTGCAACAATAATTTCTTAACTGTTTAGGGAAGCTATTAGTTGATTTCAAAGATGTGTAAATTTTGTTAAAAACACCTTTTCTCTTTTGATAATTGAAAAATGCAAGGTGATCGACTTTTTTATTCATTGAAACACACCAAGGTGCTTTTATTAATCCACAAAAAGATGATGCCCCATTTAAATCTGTTGTCCTTTCCAAATTCATGTTCATAATCTAGGATTATTTGTTGAGCACCAATTTCAGTTTCATAATCACATGCTTGCCTAGCGATCTGCTGATAATATTAAGAAATTGGAATGGAAAAGGTTAAGTAATGGCACACCTGATGGCATGAGAGCTGTTTAGCAATCTGCTGGCAATCACCCCTAGCAAGTTCATACAAGGGCAAGTCAACAGGACATCCCTCTGGTTTCTCCCACTTAAACTCAGCCCTTGTGGATTTCTTAAGCTCATCCAAGTGATCTTCATTCCTCACCAAGAAATACAACCCTTTTGGCAACCCAACCACTCTATGAACAAACAAAACTGCATGCACCTCCGCATCCCATGAAAGTGCCCGAAATGGCAATGCCAATTGCCTCTTCTGCTTCTCTCCACTTCCACAACCAGAAGGAAGACAATGCAACATAATCTGATAAAATGTATCTCTCTCAATTTGAGTAACTCCATCCATATCTACCGCACTCCTCCTCTTCCTAATAATTTCCCTAGCGCTAAAACCCTTATAAGACCCTTCACTACAAACCCCACTGCTCTGAAATTTATCAACTAAAAACCTATCATCTATCTTTAAGGGCTTTTTAACAGCTTCTGCAGTTGTATAAATTACATCCCAACAAACATGCTTTTTGCTAAGCGAATTCGGATTCCCTATCCACTCTAAATTCCCAAATTCCATTATCGCCAAGCTCAATTCCTTATAATTCACATTAAAATCATTGACACCATTAGGAAAAACAACAAGCACACAATCTGGATGCTCAAATTCAATCTCAGGAAACTTACCTTTAATTGGCTTATCCGGGATTCGAAACCCCTGATAAATTCCGAGCCCCATTAGCCTCTCTAACTCCTTAGACCCTAACCCATCAAGCAACTTCACATCCCAACCAAGCTCAGCTGCAGCCAATGAAATAGCAGCAATAGCATGACCCACATCATGATTACAATACCTAAACGCCCTCTCTCCATATTTCCACGCCTCCCGCCAAAAAATGGACGAAACCCCTATCAAAAAAGCATTACTTGGAAAAAAACTAGGCAAAAAAGTATCTGAAATTTTCGCTCTAAGTTCCAAAGAATGCTCTTTTGGTGCATAATGTGCTACAAAAGCAGAATCACAAACAGAATCAACCGCTGGGCTAATAATATAAGCCTCTGTCGGATGCAAATTGCCACTACTGGGATTAACCCTGAGAGACCAGGTAGAAAAGCCAGTTGTTTTCCAAGCAGACAAGGCTAAAGAATCATAAAACAACTGAGAAATTGAGGATTTAGAAATGGGTTTTGGAGATGGAAGTGAATTGAAAAGAGAATGATACAAAGGAGCAGAAACAGAAGTCGAATCTTGATTATTTTCAACGGGGAAGTGAAGGAGGGAGAGAAGTGGAGAAGAAACGTAACGTCTAAATGGATTAGGTTGGTTAGCCCAGTCAAGACCATGAGGGCCTCTAGCATAGTTAGTAAAGAAGTGTTTGGTTTGGTTGTGGTATTTTAAGACTTGGGCTATTAGGTTTTCAGGGTCTTTGTGTTCTTTGGGGTTGTTTGATATTGATGGTGATGGTGAAGATGAGAGGGACATGGTGATTGCGGTGGTGGAGATCGGTCTTTTCGTGGTGGTGCGATTTATGAGAGGAAACGATGGAGAAGAAAACCTTGAAGGCAGATGTAGTGATGGCATGATATACTTTCGATGTCTTTTTAGGTAGGATTTTTAATGGAACAGGAGAGGTTTTAAGTTATGCTGCTTTCTTAATTCTTCTAGTAGAATCTGTTGTTTTTCCATGGATTTTGGAGAGCAGCCGTTTGTGACGGTAAGTGGTACCAGGGATGTTCACGGTAAGATGGTTTGGGCCAAAAAAAATATGACCAGTCACACTGAAAACCGGTTTAAACCGAACCAATTTGGTTTGGTCCAAATCAGCTTTTTTGGTATTAAAAACTGAAAAAACTGTAAATTAGCTTGTTTTGTTTTTTCAAATGGGGCTTTTATTAAATTTAACCTTCACAATTTATTGTTGAGTTTAATTTTTTATATAGATTTTTAAATTAAATATTTTTAGCAGGTCTTTTTTTAACAAAAGCTAGCACAATTAGAAAATGTATCTCCCGTAACCCAATTAAAGAGTGTAATTGAAATTTTAATTTTTTTTCAAAATAATTTTCATTTAGAAATATATTAAAGTAATATTTTGTATTTTTAAAAAATTATATTTAATATCAACATATTAAAATAATTTAAAAATATTAAAAAAAAATTAATTTTTTTAAAAAAATATAGACTGGACTGTTTCCAAACGGTTTCTAAATATTATCGAATTTGCTCTTTTATATAAATATATATATAATTTTTAATGATCACCTTTGTTTCTATCTTCCTTACTGAAGTAGTTGGCTAATACAAAGTGCTTGAAACGTGATATTTATTTAAATAATAAAATTTATAATTATGACATTTAAATAGATATTGTATTCTTCAATTGTTATATTAATTAAAAATCACGGTTCAAAACCATCATATCTAAAATTATATTTTTTTACCAAAATTTATTTTAATGATGAGTTAATTTATATTTTTTATTTTACATGCTAAAGGTACAATTTACCTGCTTTTAGGCAACATATAGGGATGCGGGAGGCACTCCGTCGCGCAATTAATTTCTAGTCGCGAAAAAAGGTGACGCCATCTTCTACTTTTTGTGATTGTTAGTTCGTTCGTGGATTTGCCTCGTGACTCGGCAGAATCACCGTCTTGGACGACTGGCGTCAGCACCCCGTCTCCCTCGGAAAATTGTTTTTCCTCCACCTTCCTTTTGATAGGAGCGCTCCTTTTTTCACTCAAATAGACGTATCTACCCTTCATATCCTTTTATTATTATTTTAAATTCCAAAATTCTGCTAAGATATTGATAAATACACATTTTATGACATTGCCAGTGATAGATATTATTTCACTTGATAGTTATGATTAGTTTAATCTACTCGTGCTTATGAGTATATTTTATTTAGAAAAAAATACATCATATTGTCAAATGAATTCTTTATGCTAAAAAATTATTATAATAAACTTCTTTAAATTCACGTCCTAATAATCATTTTCATAAGAAAACCTAGGAATCCAAATTAGATACTGTGATTTCCAACCTTTTGATGTATTGAAAAAATATTTGATAAATTAATACCTTGTTTATTTGTCAAAAAAACATTTTATCTTGGAAGGTGAATTATATAAAAAATAAATTATTTTTTCATGTTTGGAAATGCCATGAAAAATAAATTAAAAGATACTTTCTAGAATTTTATCATGTCATAAAAAATAAATTGAAAAATCACTTATTATTGTTTATTTTTTCAAACTTATTTAATATATACAAAATATTAAATGTAATTATTTGACCACTTACAATAAAAACAAATGAGATGTAAAAAAATATAATAGTAATTTTTTTTATTATATATATATATATATTATTTTATAACTTATAACTATAAATATAATATAAATATTTTTCAATTAAGAACTATTAATAATATTTTTTTTCATTTTAAACCTTGTTATATATTTTTTTAAGTAAATTCTATTAACATGTCTAGTTGTATAATACAAAATTAGTTGAAAATTATTTTCTAATCTTTAAACATATCAAAGAAAATAAATTTAAAAATAATAAATTTTGAGTTATTATTTTTTAAATAGTAAAATTTTTATTTTTATCAAATAGTTTTTGGTGCCTGAAAAACACGGAGAATAAATTTATTTACTATGATTTCTTAATTTTATAAAATAATTTATATGATTTGATAATAATATATATCAGCAGTTAAATAGATATTTTTATATTATTCATCATCAATTAAATAAAACCCAAATATAATATACTTTTAACAAGCACAAATATATGTTAATCTCTTGTTTTATTTCCTACTGTTCCAGGACAGCGGCAAGCACGCACTTGCTCAAGGATAAGAGCGTCTTTTTCACTGTAACAATGGGCGTGTGTCATAAACTCTTGTTGAATTTTCCTCGTAGTTAGAAAAGACGAGAGGGCGAATCACTGGAGCAAGCCAAAATGCCCATTCTCAGACACGGCCATTAATTAATCATATCATCATTATCCAAAATCCAGCGCAGCTTTCTTCCCTCCCTCTAA
>Ga0325404_1002733_pt1 | contig 18854 bp, 10 predicted proteins | sample PopdelMetagenome_18_FD_205664 | JGI IMG/M metagenome (GOLD analysis project Ga0325404, IMG submission 205664) | Populus deltoides microbial communities from Bellville, Georgia, United States - Xylem-Control-R1 | ecosystem: Host-associated > Plants > Phyllosphere > Stem > Wood/Secondary xylem... | reverse complement strand
AAACCCAGCTTTCCCACCCATAACGAAAAGCGCGTGAGATTTGATTCACGTCCTTCTCTTGACTTTGATCAAATCTAAGAATAATCACTCAACTCACCTCCGACCACCACACCCACATTATCTCTCCTCATCACCATCACCATAATAAAAGCACGGAATTATAGAATAATAGAATAAAACAAACACACACAGCGAGGAAAAAAAATTTGATTGGCTCTCTTAACAGCTTAGACTATCACCTCCACCAAGAAAAACAGATTTTAAATTACTTGTAAAATCGAACAAGCTACTGATCATCAATGGCTGAGTTGACTCAGCCCGAGGTGGTTTACTCACCGCGTTCAATACAATTATGGAGGACACTATGGGACTGGCTAGCTTTCTTCTTCCATATCTTTCTACGGATCCTTAGAGCTGTTGGACCCCAAACTCTCTCTTCTTCTCACCCTTTCAAACCTTTGCCTCTCGTCGAGTTGCCTGATACCACCGATCCTCCTCCCGCGACCGTCGAGATCTCCGCTGGCACCGACGCCGTTTCCGCTAACGAACCTATCCAGAAACTCAAGGTATCATGATATTGAATCCCATGGGTTCATGATTCTACTGTTATTTTATTATTATCTTTTTACCGCTGTTATGTTTGCGATAGCTGCTTTTAAAAGTGGCTCCGTCTGTGTTCTGATTTATGCAAAAAAAAAAAAAAAGGAGATATTTTTTGACGAGTTTGTTAGTTTTTTTGGTCTGCTAGGTTCTATTTTATGATTTAGATAGACATGGAGAGTTTGAGGCTAAATTAAGTTGTTGGTTAGTTACTTGAATTAGGTGACAGTAATAGATTGGGAAATTCTAGTTTTAGCTTTATGACCTGTTACTACTATTTAGAACAGTGTTGCATGTTGGTGTAGATTTAACTATTTGAGAAATTATGTTTATGAGCTAAATCTAGAAACTTTGTTTAATTTTTATGTGATATAGTAAGGTGTGCGTATATAGATGCTTTAGCTTATTTTCGCGTCTTATGTTCCATTTGACGAGATGATTATTAGCATCTTGCTCAGTTTTCCCGTTGTGTATGATATGGTTTCGTGTTCATAAGTGTTTGCATTTACCTTCTTGTATTTGTATATCATACGTGGGTTACATTTGTTATATTTATTTATGTTTTTCTTCTTTTTACACCTCCCTTTAAATCTTCAACATTCGAAGTTCTAACAGCACTACCATTTTCTGGGTTTATAGGCTTTGATATCTGTTTAAATTTGTCTCTTGGAATGTGAGCTAGGTAATTAAAGTCTATGGAATAAATACAGCACTGCTGTGAAATCTTACTATTGATTTTTCATGTGCTAGTGTGCCGAGAGGGTTTAGAATTCTGAGGGCAATGCATTGATGTATGTTGCTGGTCTTAGGTATTTAACTTTCTAATCTGTGAAGTCATTGTGGGAAAGGTGTTAGCAGGGTTTTTCTCTTTCTTCTCTTTTGCTGCTTCTTTAAAAATAATTATTCAACATGACACTGACTCCGAAATATTTAGGATTTTTTTTGAAAAATAGCATTGTTCGCTAAAGTTAAAATGATGTTATTCTCAATAACAACCCTTATTCTCAATAACAATTGTGGTTAATGAATTGAGAGGGACGTGGTTTTTAGAACAACCGTTATTCTCAATGACAATTGTGTTCAACCACTCTTCTCTCTTCTCAACAACGGTTGTGTTCAAACTATGCTATTTTCCTAATACTTTTCTAACATGTGTTACTTTCCCAAAACTTTTATGAAACCATGTTAGAATTTTAAAATACCCAGATATTTACTGCAGGTGGTTCTTGACTTGGATGAAACTTTAGTATGTGCTTATGAGACATCTAGTTTGCCAGCTGCTCTGCGCAATCAAGCAACAGAAGCTGGGTTGAAGTGGTTTGATCTGGATTGCGTATCTTCAGACAAGGTTCTTATTTGAAAATCATTTTAAGTAAAATTATCATGCAATATCTATATAAGATATACTATTTTGACTTGAGTGTGTTGGGATTTGAAGGAATGCGAAGGGAAACCTAAGATCAATTATGTCACGGTCTTTGAGCGTCCAGGGTTAGATGAGTTCCTAAAACAACTTAGTGAATTTGCAGAGCTTGTGCTATTTACCGCTGGACTTGAAGGTTTGATCATTACTTCACTGTTCATTTGGCTTTTACACTCTCTGTTTTGGCTATTATCTCTTCCCTCTTTATTGATAATCTCTTAGTAAGTTAGATATAAAACTTCTGAATGTTTGCAGGTTATGCCAGACCACTTGTTGACAGAATAGATACAGAAAATCGATTTAGTCTACGTCTTTATCGGCCTTCAACATCTAGCACGTAAGCACAAGTTGCTGTGCTCATATTTTTCTGGTTTTTCCCACCTTAATTCCTTTCTTCCTTGAATTTGTAATTGCTGACAGCATACCAGTTGTTCAAAATTTAGGATATTTACTTCTTTAGATGAAAAGGCCTCTCACAAGGACAAGTTGAACCTGTGTTCTTGTCCTTCTAGTTTGCTGAATATACAAGCATACACCAGTTAACAGTATTCTACAATGAAGTATGCACACATCTGTTTTTGAATTGGATATGAGTTATGACTATTACTTATTTCTGTAGTGATTTTATTGGAAACGGTTAAAACTTTTAGTCTTTAGGAATATTTTTTTTTTGCTGCCAGTTGTGTATATTAGAGTTTCTCTATACATCTTGTTATGGTCGTGCAAAATTTACCTTTTGCATTTCAACTCAAGTTTCAAGTTACTATGGTTTCATGTTAAGTAGAAAATTTACGGAATCGTCTGTAATATCTGTCAGTGGTTAATGGTAAAGTAAATTCTAGAAAATTTCTTTTAAGTTCTTACAAGATAAATCTAATATACCTCAAATAAGCTATAATTGTTATAAATACCATGTTAGAAATTTTATCTGCATTCAAAATAAATAAGGTTTTAATTATTTTGTGGAAATTAATTTCATGCTTTGCTTCCGAGGACACATCCTGCCATCCTGACTAATTCTGGGGCTATTGGTTGGTTGGATCTTGAATTCACTTCCTTTTTTTTATTAATTGTAATGGATTTGCTTGGTTTCAGTAATATGTTCCAATTCTTCATAAGTGCTTTATGCCACACTTTAAGTGGTTTGAACCCATCTTTCTAGTTTTGAGTGGGTGTGAAAGTTTTGATGATTAACACGTGAATTCCTGATAATGAAACAATATGATGCTGTGGGTGATTAAGTTAATCAAATGCAGATGCTCTGTATAGTTGATTGAGTTCTAAATGAAGGAATTAACTTCTCTTGTATTCTTATGCTTAAGATTTACCTTTTTAGTTTGTCAAACCACTCAAGCTGTATATGAACACTATACAGGGAGTATCGGGAGCATGTGAAAGATCTCTCCTGCATATCAAAGGATCCATGCCGGATTGTTATTGTTGACAACAATCCATTCAGTTTCTTGTTGCAACCACTAAATGGAATTCCATGCGTTCCATTTTCTGCAGGACAACCGCATGATACACAGGTAGAAAGGTCTAAAATTACTTAAAATTCGTAGTTATCCCCCAATCTTGTTTGTTCATTTGCTTCCCCATCCATTTTTATGGGCTGTTCAGCTTCTGGATGTACTTCTTCCACTCCTCAAGCAACTCTCTCAGCAGAAAGATGTGAGACCTGTACTCCATGAAAGATTCCACATGCCTGAATGGTTTCAAAAGCAGGGAATCCCTGCTTCTGGTTGGACGTAGCTGGATAAAAGATCATCTGCAATGAAAGCAGCCCTCCTTTGTACTATCCACAGTTATTTCATTCAAAGGCAGCATCTCATTGTAGGAGCGATGGCTTTTTGTATAGCATCAATGCATTGATGGAAGCTGAAGTAACACAGCTTCAGGAATGGGATTTATCTGCTGCTTTTAGTTGTCAAATAGGTACAACATTACACTCTCATTCTTGTTGTAACTTTTTTTATATGTTCGCACCTTGCAGTCTGCATGATTTGTTTATGTATCTTTCAGACTTTTGTAAATCTGCACCTCATTAATGAAGGTTTGTAGTTCCTCATTAGTCTCTGTGGCAGTGCAGCTGGTTTCTTGAGGAGTATTTACCGCTTGAACGTTCCATTTCACGTGGATTATTGCTGTTAATACTACGAGGATAGTTAAGATGAGCTTTGAAGAAATTAAATTGCTGAACATATCTTGAATGAAAAAAATCAAAAGAGTCAAAGACCGGTCCTGTTTGATGTCCACACATTAACTGCACTGACCAAACTAATTCTGTTGATAATGCTATATTGTAGCCCTCTTTTTTAACTTTCGTCAAGATGCTCCCATTTTCCTAACCTTATCCTACTTGCTGTGGACCAACCCTTTCAGAGTCTCAGATTGTCAAGAAGCATGGTTATCCCCTCCAGCCCCTTTTTTGGCACCTTGTGGCCTGGTGTATGTAGTTGCCTCCCAGCCGGGGGGTTTTTTTCGGGGCCAGTTTGGTAGAAGAATTTCTTGCCTAAAGTTTGCGTCGTAGTACTCCAGCAGTCCTAGACTATTACTACAGTTCTTTAATGGCCTTCCAGTACGAACTTGTGCCATTTCCCCTTCGCCAGGTTTGATTGAGTGAGATATTGTGTGCCACTAGAAATTGTCCGGCAGTGTAATAACACAGCATAGAAGTAATACCCTGCATTGGCACATGGGCGGCGGTAGCTTTGCCAAGTCGATGATTAGGGTTTGCATGTTCCTAAAGTTTATATATGGAGTAGCACTCCGACATGATGTTAGGAACTTGACCCCTTTCACAGGCTTGCATGTTCCTAAAGTTTATATACGGAGTAGCAAAGACAACCTAAAACTCCTACATGTACATGTATACGGTGACAGAAAGCAGCCACTTTTCAATCTCAAGGGTGACCGTCTTTCCACCTTTTCTTTCCCACACGTATATATTTTATGATTGAATATTCTCTGTTCTGTAACAGATAATGTGTTTCCTTTCAAGGCCATAGCATACTTGCTGAAAAATTGTGTATATAATTGCTTAAATTGGTGAATTGAGAGGACCTGGAGTTTAGGCAGCGATGCTAGCTTCCTTGCTTGAATCTGTCATGTTTTAGAATCAGATTAAGTATACCAGATAAGGTGGTTAAAAGGGTATTTCCTGTTTTATGACCTCAAACATGGGTTGGCTGCTGTTATTAAATACAAGGGTGCCGTGGGGAGGAAGAACACATATCAAACCTAAAATAAATAAATAAAAATAAAAAAGAAGCAAGAAATTCCTAATAGAAATCTCTGTGCATCAGGTTGACAAAATTATGAAAGGACAAACTTCCCGGGCCTAACAGGCGGGAATTAATAGAAAAGAAGAAAGTCATTTTCCAACTACAAAAAAGAAAGAAAACAAGTCATTCTCGAGCAATGATGATACAGATATACAATGGAGTATCTTGCATGTGAACGGCTAAATGCCATCCACTACAGAAGGCAAACTCGATAAGTGGTGCTAATTGTAAGAAAGACAGAATTACAAAATTGTAAAGACCAATTATTACATCCTGGAAATAATTAAGATTTGATTGTAAAGGATGCTTTACCTTGAAAAAGTCGTTCTTTGCTTGCAATGTTACATTAGTATATTAGTCATGCTGTTCTCTCGTGTAGCAGATATGATTACACTCATTAACTACTTGGCCATGATGAATTTCTTTATATGTACTCTTTTGCAGACCGGTTTGACTCTGTGTCTTTACCTAATCTATTCTTGTGTATATTACATAAATTAGGCCCTGGGGTCATCTTCCTAGTTCACAGAACAAGCATCAAGTTGTTGACATGTTTTTATTAATATGAGCTGTTCTTCAGATTCCCTTAATCGGAGCCAGCACTGTAGCTCCATATTATCATCAAAGTCCAATTTCCGTATTTTCTATGGAAGTAGGGAGCACGGGCCAGGCTAATTAGCAACTGTGCATCCAATTGCATCAGATTTGTTTTTTGTATAATAATTCATCAAGTACTTGTTGTATTTTTATAAGATCATTATATATGCAGAGAGTGAGCTGGTTCGTGACAAATGAGCTGAAGTTATACTTGTGCGATTTCTATTTATTGGGAACTGGGAAAATAGCTTGCCCACATTCAATCACCGCATAGTTATTTTAGAACTTGAATCCAGAATCTATGAAATGATTACAGTGCTATCCTACAGATTTATCATTTTCCTGATACATCGGAATATAATTTGAATCCACAGTGCCTTCTATCCAAGAAATCATAAAATATTCAATAGGAGATTTCGGGTTTCTTCTTCTACCCAGCAAGCTTTTGATGGAGTAAAAATATAACATGAGAATCGTGTCTGTGTGTGTGTTTATTGTAAGGGAAAAGATTTTGCAATTGGACTTTCAGTTTATCTATCTGTACTGTGGATCCATATTGCCTCGTGTGTGTGTTTTTTTTTTTAATAATTTTTAATTTTTTTAATATCATTTTTTTATATTTTAATATTAAAAATAAATTTTACAGAATAAAAAAATATTATTTTAATATATTTTTAAATAAAAAATCCTTTAAAAAATAATAAAAAATTAGTTTACGTTGGAATCTGTGTGTAACTTTATCAAAGTAGAAAGAGGAAAACAAATCCTTAATTGATATTCTGAAATGGAGAAGGGCAGATCATGAAAGGGACGGACAATAATACTTGATCAAGCGCCACAAGGAAACGTAATTAACTGAACTGAATCATTTCCTTTTTATATCAGCAAATATTAAGAGACAACAATAATGCTAATTAGAGAGAAATGATTTGTGATTATTTAAGGTTTTTTTGGTTTATCTCTATTGCTACAAGCATTTCAATTCGTTGTCTGAACAAGGGAAGGTATTTAAAAAATTATCAAGAAACAGCTCCAGTAATTCAGGAGTACTTACCTCTCCGTACCCTATACATAACACGACTAACTCAAAAAAGAAAAAGAAAAAGAAAAAGAAAAAAAGTTGAGTAATATTCAGTCGTTCAAATTTGCCCCAGTCATCGCTTGAATCTTCATTTTTACGTACGTTGCCTTTGTAATCTGTTTGTTTAGTTGCATGAAACAGACATCCCCTTTTTAAAAAGTAGAATCAAACATGTCAAGATGAAGTTGTTATCAGCGGACTAATCCATAAACTGCGTTGAACATGTCAAGAATTTGGTAGAAGATACATGGATACTGTCGAGACAGCATTTAAATTATGAATTGGGCAAAAGATGGATGCTTTCTCAAAACGAGGCTCCCATCTCTTTTTCTCACGAGTCTCTATCAGACGTGTTCGATCCTTCAATAAAAAGAAAAAAAGAAACCTAAAAGCAAGCTAAAAATTGACCACAGGACAAAAACCCCCACCCATCTCTCTTCCTCTGCTTTCATTTTCTCTCCTCCTCTATCTCTCACGCTTCAAATGAAGCAGTCAGCCGTAAAATTCGTGCTGTTCGACCCAGTTAGATTACGTTAAATCTTGAGTATAAAATTACCGATATTTCTTTCCGACAGTCAACCTTTTAAACAAAAATACTGGGATCATCCGTCGTATACCCTTTTAACTGTAATACAATTTCCATATAACATATATTTTTGTAGTCAAGAATCGCTACCTGTTCAATTAAAAACTTGCCTCTGCATTGCCTCCGTGATTCTTTTCTCTTCTTCTGTTTTTTTTTTTTTTAAAAAAAAAATAATAAAATTCAACTGGGCATGGTGCATGTGCTTCACTCTCTAGCCGCGTGCAAGTTGTAACCATTTTTTGGGTCGTCAAGGATGGCAAATTGCAGTTCACCTACACCGAGTATGCCACCAAAAACTACGGGGGGCGTGCTTGTTTCGCTCGTATGTTGGTTCTTGCGGCAATAATGATGGGATCATGGAGGTGCTTTTGTGTTTCCTTGAGAAGAAAGAGCCTGGTAAATTCATTTAATGGCCGAAAAACAGACCATAGATGTGGCTTCAATTGCTGGGAAACTACGGGATTTTGACCTAATTTGCATAAAAAAACTAAAATGCGGCTTCATAATTATCTTGCAATTTGATTTCATATTAGAAAATGTTGGGAAGTTGCAGGATACTGAACGTTTTCCAATCTTTTTACCTTATCTTTCGACGAAAAAAGCCTTTCTATTTTATCTGATCATTGAATATTTATTACAGTTAGTTTGTGCACGTAATATAAAAAATTTACTTCATCTCATCAATCAAGTTAAAAGCATAACAATTCCCAACAATTATATTATAAAAAAACGAAAAAAACGTATATTCATACTTGATGTTGAAGTGGGATTTGAAGTTGGGTCTAGATTTACAAGGAAATAACATGTCTACTAACTAATTAAACCAAAACCTGGTCACTTTAAATAATATTGAGATATTTATTAAAAAAAAAACAAAAGAAATTGATAATAAATACAAACCATTTTAACTTGTTATTTTCATTTAGAATTTTATAGTTTGAGGGCAATTTTTTCCAACTCTTTCGTTTTGAAAATAGAAAAAGAAAGGCTCTTCTAATTCAGTCCGAATTTGGTGAATTTCCATAGCAAAAACCATCCCATAAACTCACCATACATGTTTTTTTCCCAAACTTGTCTTCAATTTCCTTCCTAAAAATTAAGTTATAGCAACGAAACCCACGTGGTACATATTAAATCAAATCTTGAAAATTTCCTTCCAAAAATTCTCATTTTCCCTTAAAAAACCAACCTTCCAAACACATCTTAAAAGAAGAGAAGAGGAGAGAGACCGGAAAGACTTGTGTAACCTGCACGGAAGACAGAACTAAAACCCCCTCCCTTCCTCTCTAAACCTATCCTTCTCCTTAAATTCAAAAAAGAATCTGATAAACATACAGTAGCTCAAAATTTCTCTTCCCTCTCTCTCTTCAGGATTCTCTTTTCTCTCTGGACCTACTAGACCAATGAAGCAAACCCATCACCAAAAACCCACCTCCTCCACCGTCACCAAACATCTCCACTCCTTTACATGACGAAACTACCCTTCTCCTCCGTCACCCTCTTCGTTACCACCCTCACACTCCTCTCCTTTATTTTATCATCTCCATCTTTAACACATGCCTTGGGTTCCGGCTCCACCCTCGCCATCATCTCCGCCACCTCCACCGTCTGTGGCCTCGTGAGTTCCCAGCCAACCCAAAGCATCACCTGCTACAGACGAACCCCTATGGAAGGAATCATCACTGTCCAACCTAACGTCTCCTTTTCCTCCATCTCCGGCGGGTCCACCTTCTTCTGCGGCCTACGTTCCGGGGGCTACGCTTTTTTATGCTGGGACACAAGGAATTTGCCTTTTGATTCTCAAAGAGTCTATATTAACAACACTGTCTTCTTACAAAATCTTTCTGTTGGTGACGATCAAGTGTGTGCGGTTGTTAATGATACATTAAGTGTCAATAAAACAGGAACTGTTAGGTGTTGGAGAGGAGATGGTAATATAAGTAATCAATCACCAAGTGATGGTGATAAATATAAGTCAATTTCAAGTGGGTTTGGCTTCTCTTGTGGGATTTTAATGGAAAGCAATAGAATCAAGTGTTGGGGTAAGGATACAATTGCAAGAGAGATTGAGCGTGGTTTCGGAGACATGGAAATGTTGAGTCTTGAGGTGGGTGGTTTGCATGCTTGTGGTGTGAATTCTAGTGGGCTTTTGGTGTGCAGAGGGGATGAGAGTTTAGGTCAATTGAATGTTCCTTCAAATAATGTATTGGAATATTCACAGCTGGCTCTTGGGGATAACCATAGTTGCGCGATTCGAAAGAATAATGGATCAGTTGTTTGTTGGGGAGGTGATGGTGAATATAATGTGAATGAGATTCAAGGTGTTTTCTTTGAGTCTATTGTTTCCGGGTCTAATTTTACTTGTGGATTGGTTTCGTTGAATTTTTCAGTTATGTGTTGGGGACCAGGGTGGCCTAATGGTTCAGGGACTCAGCTTCCATTGGGTGAGGTTTTACCAGGGCCATGTGTGCAATCTTCTTGTAGTGAATGTGGTTTGTATCCACTATCTGAGACATTGTGTTCTGGTTCAGGGAATATTTGCAAGCCTTGCGGGTTCAATGCTTCGATGCCAACACCATTGGCTCCGCCGCCATTGCCATTAGCACCGCCCCCATCGATAGTGCCTAAGTCATCTCCGTCCAAGGAATTGACAACTGGGTTATTGGTGTTTGCTATTGTTGGATCAGTCGGGGGCTTTGCAGGGATTTGCACGATTATTTACTGTTTGTGGACCGGGGTTTGTTTTGGTAAGAAGAAAGTGCATAATTCAGTTCAGCCCACAATTACTAGAGATGGGTCCAATGGTGGCATGACTTCAAACAATAGCGGTCTAATTTCGAGATCATCAACGATAAGGCGCCAGAGCTCGAGGGCGATGAGACGACAGAGGAGTGGGACGTCATCAAAGCATGCTGATAGAGCTGAGGAGTTTAGTCTTGCTGAACTTGCTGCTGTCACCAACAATTTCTCACTAGAGAACAAGATTGGTGCAGGGAGCTTTGGTGTTGTTTATAGAGGTAAATTGAGAGATGGCCGTGAAGTGGCGATTAAGAGAGGGGAAACAGGGCAGAAGATGAAGAAGTTTCAAGAGAAAGAGAGTGCCTTTGATTCAGAATTGGCATTCTTGTCGAGGCTTCACCACAAACATCTAGTAAGGCTTGTCGGGTATTGTGAGGATGGAGATGAGAGACTTCTAGTTTATGATTACATGAAGAATGGAGCTCTTTATGACCATTTACATGACAAGAACAACATTGAAAAGATTAGTAGTGTGATAAATTCATGGAAAATGAGGATCAAGATTGCACTTGATGCTGCTAGAGGAATTGAATATCTTCACAACTATGCAGTCCCATCAATAATTCACAGAGACATCAAGTCATCTAACATATTGCTGGATGCGAATTGGACAGCAAGAGTTTCTGATTTTGGATTATCATTGATGGGTCCTGGATCAGAAGAGAATTACAATTGCAGACCAACAAAGGCAGCAGGGACAGTTGGGTACATTGATCCTGAGTACTATGGTCTAAATGTATTAACTGCGAAGAGTGACGTCTATGGCCTTGGTGTGGTATTATTAGAACTCTTGACAGGAAAGAGAGCCATATTCAAGGGTGATGATAACGGAGGCACACCAACAAGTATAGTTGATTTTGCAGTGCCTAAGATTATGGTTAATGAATTGGGTAAGATCTTGGATCCCAGGGTAGGTCCGCCGGAGCTTAATGAAGCAGAAGCAGTGGAGCTGGTAGGATACACAGCAATGCATTGTGTGAATTTGGAAGGGAAAGATAGGCCAACTATGACTGACATTGTTGGTAATTTGGAGCGAGCTCTGTCACTCTGTGATGGTAGCCATGGCAGCATCTCAAGTGGTACAATATCAATTATTTCAGATTGAAATTTCAATTTTCAAACCCAGAAAGAAAGAAAAAAGAACTATCATTTTTTTGGACAATTTAATTGGGTACAACATTTGGGCTATTGTAAAGAATTAGGAATTCCCTTTCTTCTTCCTTTTTTTTTTTTCATTTTTCAATTTTAGATGAGTTAGGAGTATTTATCTAACATCGAGCTGTAGTGTAGGATTTTGTGAGCACTGACAGCAAGGACAATGATTACATGATTTACGTTACGGGGAATGTTCCTTTTCCTTTCTACAGTTTAAATTGTTTAGACACAAGCACCCCATTTGCTTCTTTTCCTTTTCTCGATCCTCATTACTTTACTAATATCGTATGCTATGCGTGAAGGACTTGGCCCAGTTTTCCTGTTGACAAATTGGATTGATTGATCCTCCATTCTCAGAAAAACTTTCAATTTCTGATGTGATGCTAGGAAAGGACATAAAGTTAAAAGAACTAGGCTTTATGGGGTTGCACGAGGGCACCAAAATACACGGTGATGCTGCTTTTCATTGTTTACTTGAACCCTTCACAAAGTTAGAGACCGAGTCCTGATCGGAACTCCTTTGAAAGCAGTTTCCGGAATGGGTCCAACCCTGAAAAGGGCGCGAAGAAAGAAGGAATTGCGGTCCCATTTCTAGACATATGGGCACATTGACGTTTGGTAGTGCTGCATGAATTTGACTTTGAAAATTCAACTCACAAAAAGGAGTCAATAGGGGGGGCTTTGATTTGGGTGGTAATGAATTATTATTCCCTTGACACGTGTGTGGACCAAAATACGCATAATATACTACTTTACGAATAATAAAAATCCACGATCCTGCTTGGTTGATAAATATTTTCCCTTAGAAAAACATATCAGTGTAATCTTATATTCTGTATATTTTATCCATTATATCTTAATCTTTGAATATAAGAAAATCAATCGATATTAACTTTTAGATTATTCAAGTTCTATAATATATTCATCTGTAAATCTTTTAATTTTCTCGTTAGAAATATCTATCTGTTTCTTTTTACACATCCTTGGAAGTGCATTTAAGTCGATTAACAAGGAGGCTATCATATAAATGCATGTAAAAAAAAAAAAAAAACCAACGTACCTAAGAGTGTGTTACAGAATATGGTCAAACTAAAAGTTAAAATTGATTGATTATTTATATAAAAAAATTACTATATATTGAGAAAACATATATTATAATTAAAAGGGAATTTCAATAGCTTGCTCCTTTTTTTTTCATTTTATAATTTGAATTTGACTAATGATTGCAGGAAATGATTTTTTATAAATGCAATATAAATGGCTTATTTAAAATATGAATCAAAGAGATTTAGTTTGAAAATAAGGTATAATTTCCATAAAAGTCATGCTGAGTATGCATGCTTGATGGTTTTTTTAAGAGAAAAACTCGTTGAAAAACGCGGCAAGGGCAAGGATCTGTTCTTGATGGTTAAAGAAAAACAAAAGAAACAAAATCCAATGAACAGTATTGCGGTGCCTCTCGAATTTAATGCCTCAAGGGAGTATATAATAGTGAGACTAAATGTTGTGGGGGCAGAGGTGGGTTCTTATCGGTGGTGGCCGGTTAACCACTTCCTCGCATACATTTGCGACCTTCTTACGTGCATTCATATGTTTTAGCATAGCGTTGCTTGACAATGTGCAGTCCTAAAGGTTTAGATGTTTTTATAGTATCTATAACTATTAATTTATTTATTGTAATAAATCATTTTGCAGTAAGAGGACATATAAATTGAGAGAAATCAATACAACGAGATCAAGCTTTGCCGTAATTTATGCACGGCCTCCTAACTACAACATATGTTTTCTTTGTGTAAACAACGTTTAGCTCTATGATCAGACCAATACAATGTCTGGTACTGGCAGACAGATACCATTTGTCACGGCTCACGGGAAACGACTACAGGCCAAAGGGATGGATGCATTAACAGTTCCTTGAGGTGGCAAGCATGATATGCAAACAAGTCACATGTGCCTATGATGCATATGACTCCGGCACCTCATGACCATTCGCCCACGCTCATCAATGCTTGTAGCTTGTGTCAATCACCACTTGAAATTGCCGTGCCCTGACCGTTCTCTAATTTATTTTGCAATTAATTTTTGAGATCCGTTAGGGTTTACCAGAGCTCGCCCTGATTCTACCTACTGAAAACACAAGGGAGGAGGATTTGATATGATCATGTCACAAACTTTTCTCTCTTATCCCCACTCTCGTGCTTGCGCTCGGAGCTCCCTTTTCTACCTTTCAACCAATACTTTAGTCTTCTGGGCTGATCCAATCATACCATATTCAATATGCTATAGCTGCTATTGACCGGAATTCAGGCCCAACTTCTGTTGATTTCATGCACTTACGGACGATTTACCTGGATGTGTCTGTCATTGGAGGAAAGAAAGACTGAAAGAAAGAAAAAAGATAGCAGATCAGACACGTGTTGGTGCCACGACATAGAAAGCCACTGAGACTTCTCCACGTGTCCTCATGGTAAATAGAGTCCAAAGCAAGCCCTAGAGCGACCCAACTTCTTGGAAAAACACGAGAAGGCCTAATGGCATTATGGCAGATTCTGCAATTAGTTTGGAGGATGCTAAGATGTTCTTTTTTCTTGGATGTACGTACCGAATAGAAAATGATTTGCATCAACATCAATTAAATCATTCAGTCCATGTAATCGGTCTAATCTGGACAAATCATATACAGACCATCTCATCAAGTTCATAAAGTCATATCAGAATCATGTCTTGCTACGTTAATCAAAGTGATATTTGACGGTCATTTCCTTTCCTGCATCCACATCCCAAATACACGCCTAAAAAATCACGTTGTCTGCCCAAATCAGGTGATGCCCGCCGCTTTGGTATGTCAGGCAGAAGACTACCAAACGAAAACAAAATCCCCAGCAAGTTTACTAGACAACAATTATTTTATTATAAGAAAAAAACAATTCGGTAAAACCAGTAAATGCCTATCAGAGTTCAAGCAATGTAACTCGATCAAGACTCTCAATTGACAGCGTTGCCAATGGTTAGATTCGCGGATGTCTTCTTCTGTGTCTTTGTTGCTCTTCAACTTCATTCATCCAATCGGAGAGCCACATGAGACCTTTGTAACCGAAATATGCAGCTGCCACCAGAGTCACCATAAGGGTGACTATCACAAGAAGCCACTTCATGGTGGCAGCAATTTTCTGCTTCAAAACAAGTCTTCATTACAGCAAAGTAGTAGTTAACAAAACCTGTTCTTACTTCAGAAGAGTAACATACCTGCAGTTGTGAGGTCTTCTTTGTTTCTTGTAAATGTTCACGCCGTTTTCGGCGCTTCGGTGGATGAATTTCAGTGGCTGGAACCTTCTCCTTCAATAAATATCATAAAATGCAATCAGATTTCAGGTCGAGGGAATCATGCCCCAAAAAATAGTTTGTGCTTGTGCACCAGAGTTCATTTCTGTTACTGTATATATCCATGGTGGTGGTTTACTAGGCATTCCATAATAGAAAGGTGAAGCCATGTCCTTTAAATGCCACACGTAATAAGAAGGTAAAATGGTGCCAACTAGTTTATGAAGAGGAGCATTTTCCAAGATACCATGTAATAGAAATCAAAGTAAGAAAAGGTTCTACATTTGAATTCTGATAACATAAACAATGATGCTACTATTAAAGGCACACATTAGTTGACCAAGCTAAAGCTTACTGTGATAGCAATTAAATCGATTGACATTTTAAATTTGTATCTGTAAAGCTATCAATGTTACTATCTGGAACCATAAGCTCAAGCATAAAGAGTTGCCAAGAATGAATTGCATGATTCTAGTTGGAATAAAGAGTACCTCCAGGTCTTTGGATTTACGCAAATGCAATTCCTGATCCACAACCTGTGCTTTACTCTTGCAACCAGAATTGCAAGGAAGAATTCCAAGTCCAAAATGACTTTTAGATATATCTTTGGGATCGGAACCTGCTTTGTGATAGGCTGCTTGAACCTCTTGACATGGCATCTCCTTTTTCAAGGTTTGGCATTGACAACGAACAGTGACCTTGCAAAAGAGTTGGCAAGACAAATCAAGTTAATGACTGGTAGCTGAAATAACATTGGTGTTTTACGCATTAACAAAACATCCTTTTCACTGATCATTTTTTATGATGAGATAACTTAAGTCAGTACCTTTTTGGCGCACTTGTCAGGTGATGGGCATTGACCTGGATGACATGTCTTGGGGCATAAATGTGTACAATTAGGCAATTTCCTGCATTAATCAATCACGTCATATCATTTTTGAAGATTCTCACAGCAATTCAAGGCAGCAAGCCATTCAGAGGTCATGCCATTTTCACTTCTCCAAAAATCATCATAATATGTTCCAAGACCATCAAGATTATTCTAAAAAATACAAAACTTTGAAGGTTTCAGATTTCAGCCTAAAGCACTTGAGGGATCCTCAAAATCATTTACTCCAAAAATCCCCATGTAGAACCATTATCAAAATCCAACAACATACAAGTTTCCAAAGTAAATCTATACAATCATATAGCAATTAAGGAACAGAAGGAAAACTCAATTTCAGCAGCTTCCACACAAGCAAGGAGAAATAAACAGTAGTGTCAGTACTATATATTAACGCTTCACAACTGCATGAGTGTTGTCAAGAGGTGCTGAGGCTCTTGCCTAGGCAAGGCGAGGCGAGGCCCCGGTGCCTTTATTAGCCTCAGGCATTGGATTTCAATGAGGCACCGCCTAGGCTAGCGCCTTGTGAGTGGGTGCAAGGCGCTAAGGCTAGTGCTTGCTTGAAGTTCTTGCTTTTCTGTTAGATTTTTCTTTTTTTTTTTGAATGATTTATGTTTTGACCTATTTGTTTAATTTTTTAATTTACCACAAGAAACAACTTAGGGGTATTTTTGTAAAAAAACAAAAATAAGGGTAAAAAAATTAAAATAAATCATTAAAGAGGGAGACAAACAGACAATGAAGGACACTTGGAAGAGAAACACCAGCCACACTTTCTATTTTCAACAGTGGGAGTCGGAGAACAACACATGTACACGAAATACTTTATTTTTTTCTGAACAAGTGCAGTATGGTTTGATAGATGAGGATTTCAATTATAATTATGAAATGGAGGAAATGGAGGGTTCAGGTGAAGGAGAGGAAAGCATGGATGAAGATGTTTTTGAAGATTAATGAATATCGATGATGATATTTAATTTTGCTTTTTAATCTATTTGGCTACTTACTACTTTAAATTATCTTATTTTGTTTTAAAGGTGAAAAATATAACTTTATATGACCATGTTATGGTATTTTATATTTTCTTTTGATTTTCTAATGATCTAATCTTAACTAGAAAGATATATATTTTAGATTTATATAATATAATATAATATTACATTTTTTTTTAATTTATAGCATATTGCCATTGTTCATTCGGGTGAGCGCCTAGGCGTGAACCTAGCGCCTCGGGCATTTTATGGGCTTGGCGCCTTTTAGCACCTTTCACCTTTGATAACACTGTCCACGTCACATTTTTGCATTCAATTTCTTCATCTGCCATGAGACAGAATAGAGTTCATATTATCATGAAACTTAGCATAGAATATTCAAGAGATTGCAACTGTGTCAGTAAAAAAATATGCAGGTCACTCACACATGCAACGCTTATCTTTACAGCTTTGTCTTGGTTTGACTTCTCACAAAGAAAATGAAAAGCAAAAACAAACTGAAGCGCACAATCAACAACAGAAATCATATGCAAAGTCAAAATAAAAGGTTCCTTGACTTGAACCAGGGATAAAAATCATAAAAAAAAAAAGTTTTGCAGAAAATATTAACAAGATAAAAGTGCATAATCCATTTATTACCTATGGCAAGATCCACCACATGAACGAGCAGCCATTTGCTCCTTTTCTGACAAGTTATTGTAATATATGCACTCAAAAACGTGGACCATAGAACCACAATAACAAGATCGTTTCACAAGAACTTTGCAAGGAGGGCAGTCCCCAGGATGACATGGTAGAGGGCAAGAATGTCGACAAGCAGGTTTCCGTTCCTGAACAAATGAGGTAAAACATCAAAAAACATACAATGATGCTAAGATGAAACAGCTCTGGTGCACCAACAAATAATAAAATTACACCCTGTTTACATCATCTTCTAAACCCAGGACAAGAAAAAATTTAAAATGAATAAAAAATATTGGTAATAAGAAAAATCAAATGGAAAACAACAGAATGGCATCGCAATAATTTATCACCTTTTCACAAGGAAGATGACACTCTTCACAAGACTCACTTCTTTTATGTTGAACCAATGAAGTTGAAGACTGGCTCTTCAGTGCATGGCAAGTTTTTGTACAATAATGATTGCCACAAGAAAGAGGGCTCCCACACAGATTTTCACAGGAAAATTGGGTTCTGTTTGAGCAGACCATCTGAAATGAGGAGCAACCAAAATAGGTCAGCCACCCAACATAGAGAAAGGAAAAAAAGAAGAAAATTTATTGAGCCACTAGATAATTGAAACAAACCATTCTCTCTGCTCCAATGTGCTGGCCAAGACATGGCCTCCAAACAAGTTCAGGGCAAGGAGGGCATGGGGTTCCTGGTGTACTTTCACTCTGATGATTTGGTTTCTTTTTCTTTGGCCTCAATGTGAAATCTGGATTAGGAGGTGGTCTGGGGCCGTGGCACCTGAACCACAACAGAAAAAAAATACAAGGATAGAATGATTTCATGAATTACCAACCAAAGGAAAATCTTGAGAAAACATTCGCTAATTTGAAATTCCATGAACCTTAATTTGCACTTATGGCTGCATGGGTATTCTTCATCACAAAGCAATCGACAAGGAGGGCATGCCCCATAATGGCATTTGTGTGGCTGGACAAAATGACAGATAAGAATTGCTTAAATAAACTCCAGCAGAGCATGCTAAGGATCGTGAAATAGCAACAGCATCTGTCTCTCTTAAATCAGAATTACAAGTAGATGTACAGAATTATTAAAGAGAAGTCAAAATTTAGACCAATGAACAGCCAAGTATAAAGGATGCCACTATTAGCATTCGCTGTTCAATCTCCACAGCAACTTCACATGTTTTCGATAAAACAAAGCACCACCACAGCATCAACCGGAAATACACACCTATTCTTACCTTAGAATCTGATCCATGTCGGCATAAAGGAGATATTCCACATGATTTACGACATTTTGGAGGCTTTTGGTCTTTCTCAGTGCCACAGGGAACCTGAAGGAAAATCCATAATGAAATACTGATTAATGTGGAGGTGTTAGCATTTTCTTTTGGTTTCTTACAATGGTGAAGGCAAGGATTGAGCCCAAGTCCTACTC
>Ga0325404_1002728_pt1 | contig 18861 bp, 7 predicted proteins | sample PopdelMetagenome_18_FD_205664 | JGI IMG/M metagenome (GOLD analysis project Ga0325404, IMG submission 205664) | Populus deltoides microbial communities from Bellville, Georgia, United States - Xylem-Control-R1 | ecosystem: Host-associated > Plants > Phyllosphere > Stem > Wood/Secondary xylem... | reverse complement strand
TTTAAATCACGTAAATAATATCAATTTTAATATAATTATAAATTAATATATGTGACTGGGTTTAACTTAAATAGACAGAGTTGTGGATACTGGGTTAGCGTTATTTCCTCCGATCAGTTAAAAAACAGAAGAAGAAGGTATCCTAACAACCTGGGCTTAGCAAAAACTTCAAAAAGCCCACGTTTCCAATAAAAAAGGCCCAATATAAGGGCAATTATTACAAACCAGGAGAGATACCCTCGTTCGTTCGGCGTTGCAGTTGCAGGAAAAAAAATCTCACCAGGAGCAGAAAAATCATTAGTAATGGCGGCAAATGAAGCTGGGATTGAAGTAACCGCACCAACAACAGGAGAGCTGGTGACCGAGCAGCCGCAGCCGCAGCCGCATAAACTTGAGAGGAAGTGGACCTTTTGGTTCGACAATCAATCCAAACAAGGCGCCGCCTGGGGCACTTGTCTCCGCAAGGTCTACTCCTTCGACACCGTCGAAGAATTCTGGTGGCACGTATTTCCTTTATACATATTCTCTGTCAGTTTTTTTTATATCTATTGCTAGATCTTTATTTAATTGATTGAGATTTTTCATTATTTTAATTTTTATTTAGGGCTTTGCTTAATGATTAATTATATAATTTTTTTTTTGTTGCAGTTTGTATGAACAGGTATTTAAGCCAAGCAAGCTGCCTGGAAATGCTGATTTCCATTTATTTAAAGATGGGATTGAACCCAAATGGGAAGATCCAGTGTGTGCAAGTGGAGGCAAGTGGTCTGTTACTTCTAGCAGAAAGGCCGACTTGGATACCATGTGGCTTGAAACTGTAATCATCTTGCCTCTCACTCTTTAATTTTGTGGTCTGGGCAACTTTGTTTTTAATATTAGCATGATTTTTTATTTTTAATAAATGATTGGACAGTTGATGGCTTTGATTGGGGAGCAATTTGATGAACCTGATGAGATTTGTGGTGTGGTTGCAAGCGTGCGTCAGAGGCAGGATAAACTTGCTTTGTGGACTAAAGCTGCTGCCAATGAGGCTGCCCAGGTTGTCACTCTCTCCCTCTCTCTCAGATTAACGTATATAATTGGCACCTTTGAATTTAGATAACATTTTTTCCAATATTTCAATGCTTTATATTGTCCCTTAAGCACCAGCTCCATGCACAGAACCTGCTCTTAGACATCATATGCATTTCATTGAAAGGTGTGCTTGGCTTTCTTTGCCTACAGTGAATGGAAATTTCTGCTGCATTCTCTGGTTTATATATCGAGGCTTTTTTCTTTTTTGGTGTCCCATGTTTCAAAGACTGGGAAGAGAAACATGCAATTATATGTCTGAGACTAAATACTGATTCGCTTAATATTTCTAAATAATTAGAGTTTGCATGTAAATGGGGGATCTTCATGACTATATGGTTTCTTGCATCAACAAATATTGATGGATGGTTTACTCGACAATGGCTGATTTTATAATGGCTAATTATGTAAGTAGACAATGGGCAACTAGCAGCTCAGGATTGTTTCTTTGTTTCTGTATCTGTGTAATGGTTTACCTGGAGAACACATACTGCATATTGTTTGTCATTGCTAGTTGCTGTCATTCATCTCTGCATATAATCTGACGAAGAATTCTGAGTAATTACTAGGAGTTGAATGCTGTTCCTGAGAGTGCAGTAATGCTTGGTTGATATAGTTAAGCATGCCGATGATTATAATTTATTCTCCCAAAAAACATGTGCTTAGATTGCTGACTTTCATTTGAGTCTGACACTTTCTTTCCCCTTTTATCTCTTATGTATTCATTATGTATATGTGTGTTTTCTGGTAGATTATAATTTAGGTTTATATGGCGAGCTGAAGGTTCCAGTAAAGCTATTTAATTAGGCAGTGTTTGGATGGCAGTTTGGCAATACACAACAAATTTAGCTCCATTTTGTTTTTCTGCTTAACAATTATCAGAACCTCCTTCCCTACTCCTTTATTTTCTGTGGTCTTTTCAAAATGTCAAATTTTCCCAAGTGATTTCCAGAGCTTTTCCTTGCTTGTGGGAAGGGATACTGTGCCATTATGAATGCAGTCTCATGTTCTTGCATGTTGACATGCATTTGCTATCCACCTTATCTAATGACAGCTAGTTGACACACTGATTCAACAATTTTTCTTCTGATGCTTTAGCCTAGATGAAATAGCTATGGATCTGTTACCGCTTAGCTCAATGACAGCAAGTTGGAATCTTGGCTTTTTTATTGTCAAAACAAGTTTCCATGTTTACATCTCTTTTATGTAGAACATAACACAATGTTCAAATGGAAACTTCTCATTGGGATTTAATACAATGGTTCAATAAGTTCTACTGGAAACCAGTTCCCACTGACATGCTGTTCTTTGCCTTGTTTGTGTCACTCGTTGTCTCCCTAAATGCTTCATGTTTATCAGTTGTTGTTTCCCTCATTTGATTGGAAGTTTAGGAGCCCTTCACACCACTCCCTTTTGCACTTTGGTATAACGGGGTCCTGACATTTGAATTTTGTTACGTAGATGAGCATTGGCAGGAAGTGGAAGGAGATCATTGATGTCAATGACAAGATCACCTACAGCTTCCATGTAATCTTTGTTTTCTGGTAGTTTCTGGTTTTAGTAAAAATTACTTCTTAAATCTTACTATTTTGGTAATTGCAGGATGATTCCAAAAGGGAAAGAAATGCCAAAAGCCGGTACAATGTGTAAGCACTCCATGACTGTCGTGTGATGTGCAGTGTGGTTTTGTTAGCATGTTTCCACACCAAGAAGTGAAATGTATTTTTGATAAGACAAATCCTTAATGGATGGTATCATTATGATGCTCCTTTAATTTTGGTGTTGGACAAGATTGAGCTTGTGAGAGTATTGTATTATACACTTACCAGCAATCTGCACTGTTGAGAGATATTGTTGTGCCCAATATACATGGCAGAAGAAACACCACTTCTACAGTTCCAATCATTTTTGTACTTGGGTTTTGCTATTCCATAAAGAGATTTAGTTTTTGAATCCATGATGTCTGTATCGCTTATGAGCGTACCAACTGCAGCAGCATAATGGGTGCACGGATTTTCAAGAAAAGAAAAAAAGAAATTACTTGTGATCGGTGGTTGTGTAACCTTGATGGGAAGACCGCTGGGAACTGCGAGGTGCTTGATCTAAAACGTGCCAGTGTATCACAACTTTGTTTTTGCTTCACATGCCCCCTCTAAGCTAGCAAGAAATGGCAGCATGGCTAGCTTTTAAGTTGTTTGAATGATAATTTAGACCACTCTAACTAGCACGACTTGCTATGAAGATGTCTCGTGAAAACTGTCAATTAAGGACATGCATAAAACATAATTTGCATGTTGAAGAAAGCTCAACTTGGTCTTAATTTTATACTCTACTGTTTTCGTTTTTAAGATTAATCTATTATTGGTTCAGCGCCAGGATTCATTGGAGGCCATTGAGCAATTCAAGCAGTAGCTAGCCCCACCCCCCACCCCCCCTGGAAGTCCAAAGTCACACTAGCAATGTATAAATTTTTGTGAAGCTTTAATAATCTAAAGACAATATTACAGGTAAAACGAAGAGTGAAGTAGGAATACAGTGTCGTTAACATGGTGATTCCAGGGGACCCAGATGAAGAGAGTTTTTACATCTGAAAGTCCTCAGATGAGCAGCGGACTAGAAAAGCGTGTTACACGAAGAAGACAAGAGGAGAAATCGTTTCCTTTTTCAAGCAAGGAATCCAAGTCTTTCCCCATTCTTCTTGGCCAACCTAATCAGTCCTTGCCTTTGTTTTGGATCTGCTCCTATTGATCTGCAGAATTCGGTAATCACCTGCTCACAAAGCCATTTGACATATTAACATATTTGTTATGCAATTTGATTAGATTGTTCGGGATCGATATTCTAAGGGTACTGTAAGGATAAATTCTTAGTAATCTTGTTATAAAAGGCCAATATGTGGCCAAAAAAACAAAAAAAAAAAAGCTGGAAAAAAGCTACCAACACCACAATTCATAACTAGTGAAATTAAATCTGGTGATAGAGACAAGAACTATACCTGTGAGTGCAAGGCAATTGCTTTGCCTCTTAGCTGATTGAACCTTTTCTTGCCAATTGCTTGACGCGTGATAACAACAATAGGTGCAAAAACACCCTTTCCTTCATTAACATTCTTCATCATGGGTGGCAATTTCACTGGCTTCCCAACTCTAACATGGGTTGGCACTGACTTGATCAACATGGCATAGTCTTCACCAACGATTGAAGCACCCCAACTTCCCTTAAATGAAGTCCCAAAACCTCCCTGAAACCCAGTTGCAGAAATCGAAGTAGCCATCGAAAAAATACTGCTGCTAAACGCTCCAAGTTCTTTCAAGCTCTTGCTATTCTCTTTGATATTTAGATGGTGTTTCTTTTGCTCTACAAGAAGACTTGTGATGTTTGTGTTTTCTAGGTCTTTGCAGAGGGAGGATATTTTTCGGTGTAAAATACGAGAGCCTTTGGTTTATAATTGGAGGATGGTGGGAGAGAAAGGGCTTCATGGAGCATTAAGAACCACACATGCTTGGTAGCTTGGATTTTTCCTTAGACCAAACACACATGAGAAAGCCTGTTATTACTTGCGGTCCAAAATTTTAGAGGAGAAAATCATGACCTAGAATTTTAGTGTCTCTTTCCTTAGGATCGGGCCCTCACTCATTCTACCATTTTTTTCACACGTAAAAGCTTCGATGGCATAATTCTGAACGTTCAGTTTATTATGATGGAAAAAAAGAGTTGGCCGTATTTGACCAAAAGACTATTGAAATCGGGGTAGGAAACTCCAATTGCACTTCCCTTTCCTCAGTTCTTGGATGCCACACACCGCAGGCTGCATGTGAACTACATGCTTGTGCTGTATTTTTCTTTTTCCAAACCCTTTCTTCTGCCGGCTCCAGACTGATTTCTCGGTTGTTCCCATTTAAATTGGTTTATTAACAAGAACTTTGTTCTTGCATTCTTCTCCTAGATAATATACACGGAGAATTATAGTTTATTTTCTAAATTTTATTGAGTGTGTAACAGTTTACATTTTATATCATTCTATAGTTTAGTCTATTTTAAATTTATCAAAAATATTAATTGTAATTTCTGATTCTAGTAAATGTAAAAACAATTAAATTATAGAATCATCAAAATAATTTTCTCTAATATATATGAAAAACAACATCTTGAACACCCGAGCCAACTTACTGAGTAACCAATATTCATCTTGGCTGGAGTGATTTTTATGGATTATCAAACTAGATGTGGAAAAGGTTATTGTAAAACACTAGGAGGTTGATTTTTTTTTTTTTTGTAATAAAATCGAATGAACCAAGAAAAGAAATAAATATTGCTTAGGTTGTTTAAAACAAGTTTGAAAATCTCTCAACTGTGCGTGCTATTTTAGTAGTGTTCTTCAAACATAAATCACATATAATATCAGAAGGGAAGCATTTTCTTTTCGAAACTGAGCCTTCGATCATTCTTTAATGAAAATTGTTTCATCAAAGTTTCACATCCATAGTTCATTTTTCCAAGTTTTATGGATATTAATTGGTGCTTTATATTGTTTTTTTCAGTCAATGGTAAAATTTATTTCTTGATTAGTTTTGTATGTCAAAAAGATTTAATTTTTATATTAACTTGATGCATTCCTAGATCCTCACATACTCAATTGTTCTATAAAAAAAAAACCCACAGAAGATCATTTTTGTGCAGTGATCCCACAGGTTCTTGGCCTCTTCATTAACACTTCATTGGCTGCCAAGAACAGACGGCTGTGTAATGGCTGGCTTGGCAGTTTGTGGACATACTGTAACCATCATCTCTCCCGCAGAAGAACTAATGCAAGATCTCACTCTATCGTCTTCCAGGTCAATCTTTGCGAGCCCTAATTAACATTCTGGTTATACTGCATTACTTCTGTTGCTGGTTTCCCTGACTAGCAGCCCTGTAAAGGAAGTGACAATTCTTGGAAGAAACGAGGGCTTCTCTGAGCTGCACCAATATTGCAGGTAGACTGGACCTTCGCTGAAATGGGCTATGTAATTGACCTGTTCATTACAGAAACAGCTTGAGTTCTACGTCATGCTCAGGCATTGTTGTTCCGAAGACCTTCTCTAGCCTTACACTGACTTTTGTTATGAAGAATAATCCATCTTCGGTCCTTGCTAGCCTGTTTGACATGCTAGATTGTTTTCATATACCGCAGCCAAATGAATATACTTTACAGCATAAATGTTCCAGATGTTTTTGGGTTTAATGTCAAATTTAAGTAATTTTTTCAAAATATAATTGCTAATTTTCTCTTAATTTTGATTTTAACTTTAATACTCCTAGAAATAATAGATTTCTATCCTTCTGGTCTAGCTTTACCATCAAATTTTTTTTTTAGATTTTATATTATTACATGAAAAAAATATTAAAAAATTATTAATTTAATATTTTTTTAAATAAAAAATATTTTCAAAAAATCACTGCAGGCTCAAGTATGTTTAATATTATATTTAAAGTTGTGTTTTAGTGTGTTTTAAAAATGTGTTTAACTTGTATAAATTAATATTTTTTTTACTATTTTTCATGATTTTAATATGTTAATGATAAAAATTAAAAAAAAAATCTAAAAAAAATATTTTTAAAAAAAATAAAAAACTTTTATATTACATTATCAAAAATACACTTCCAAATGCTCTTATGAAATTTCTTTTTCTTTTTGCCCAAAGTCTCCTCCATCAGCTTTCCTGCATCAAGATTGTTTAACTTTTAATTCGATCAAAAATAGAATATTCATACATGATCTAACAAATTTATAAAAATATCCAGTTAAGACAATCCCACAAGTTGAAAACTGGCCTTGGAAGAACAAGTTGGAACGCGTCGTGTCTTAACACTTCTCCAAACCTTAAAAGAATCAAACAGAGACCAGAACATAAAACAGAAGCTAAAAACCAGAAGAGGAGAAAGAAATGGCTTCTCTCGTAACCCATTTGTGTGCCAGTCTTTTCCTTCTCCCTATTGGCCTACGACGTCTCTTCTGCTCCTCTTCTCTTTACCTCAAGAACACATCTCTATTTAGATCCAAAACATGGTACCTCTCTGATCCCAAATGGATTAATCTTGATTTATATGCTCTCACTGTAGCCCTCCCTATTGCTTCTTTCTCTCTAATCTTTCTTTTCTTCTCTATTAGCACGGGTCATATAACTTACCGTTTCTCGTTCTTGCATCAATCATTGCTTCTATTTCTCTACTGGGTTTTGGCAATTCTGTTTGTTCTGCGCGATAGCATTGACCTTTTAGTCATTCTTGATAATTTCTTGTTTGTGTTTGGTGGGATTTTGTTTTTTGTAGAGTATTCTTTTATTGGTGAGGGCACTTCTGGTCTTGTTGGTGAGGCTGTTTATGGTTTGTGTGGTAATCTGAGTCTCGTTTGTGGACTTTGTTGTTTGTATTTGGCTATTAGGCCTGGTGCATTTTTTGCCGAGTATTGTTTGTGTTGTGGGTTGGTTTTGAAAGGGACTTGGTTTTTGCAAGCTGGGTTGTGTTTATATACTGATGTTTTTGGTTTGAAAGGGTGTCATAAGATTGAGATTTTGCCAGGAAGTGGAAATGTTGAGTTCAAGTGTGATCTTGAGGAGGATGGATTGAGGGGTGTGGCATTGGTGAATTTGTTGTTTGTTGGGCATGCAATTATTGTCTTTCTTGTGAGTTTGGGGATGCTTGCATTGTTGTCAAGTAATACGAATTTGAGGCATGGTGAAGCAAGTGGTCCTTTGTTGGCAGGGCTTGAATCTGAGAGTGCTTTGATGCGGGCGCTTCCTGAATTTGAGGTGGAATGAAGTGTATTTTTTTTTTCTAATTTCCCATGTATTTACGATACAAAATTTTAGTGTTTAATTGAATTTAAATCGATTGTTTGTCTATACATGTAAGGCAATGGTGTTCTCTTCCTGATATGCTTTTGCTGTTTATGCACAGAAATGGGTTACTAGGTCGTCCTTTTAATTTTGAATTACCTTTGATCAGTGAATGATTATGGTTAAGCTTTTTATTTATCGTTTTCGTTTAATGAGCAGTGCTGGCAAAACAATCAAAACTTATGGAACTAATTAAGGTGGTTTGACTTGCTTTCATATCTATGTATTTGATGAGAGGCCATGACATAATCATGTGAACAGCCACATACAGGTGCAATTTTGTAGGAAAATAAAAGCTCTGTTCAAATGAAATGTCATATCTTTGTAGCTAATCATCATGCTAATATTTTACAACAGAATCGGCTGGCATTTTTTTCTTTCCTTTTTGTTTAGCAGGAGATGCTTCTAAAGTCAAGTTCCTCTTTTTTATCTTGCAACTAGATACTGTAAAAAAATGTATTTTGTAATCTAATACGTACACAGATGGACTGCCCAACATTAAAGCAATTTGAGCTCGTTTATTTGCATTCTGTATCCAAAAGTTAAAATGAAGGTTGATGCAAGACCACTTGCATACAGGATGGATTTCTAACATGTTACCATTTGCTGATATAATTATTGGAAACAGTCTCAAATCATATGGGATATAGAAAAGGCCTTGATTCTTATAAATGCCTTACTGACATGTGCTTCCATAGATTAGTTATCGAGAGGCCAAAACTTGGAAATAGTTGCTGCGGTTGCCTGTTGGCATCGAAAACATTTTCTGCCTACTCCAATGGGCAGGAGCAGGCACAGGATTTAGATATTAAAAGGCCAAAAAGAATGTATGTATGTATTTGAGAGGGGCTTCAATATCTGTTTCTGCCTGTGAGTAAAGGCTTATTGCTTTGTTTTTTGGTAAGCACCAAGTAGATATTTTGGAAACAGTTGCTGGGGTTGCCTATTGGCATTGGTTTTAAACATCTGTGGCATAATGAGGGCCTCCAAATTGAAGGAGGCTTTTGTGTTCCTCCCAAATTCATTGCTTCATATTGTTGTTATGAATGATGACATTTGAGTAAATCTCATTATTCAACTGGATGATAATGGTCACTGGTTCTTTAGACCTCTGAAGTCATCAAAGTGTTTAAAGTTCAACATTTTATACAAGTTTATTTTGATATTTTCTTTCATTTGATTGTAAATACCCGCAAGCTTCAGAATATTTCCAGTTCTGCTGTGAATAATTAAGATTTCATCCCACTAACAGCATGTAAAGTAGCAAAACAAAGTATATTTCAATGGAATTTAGGATTCAAGGCAGGAATATCGTGGATTTTTTTTTACTATCATTCAAGTTGAAGAAATTGCTATTTTTGTGGATAAAATGCACAAAGTGGAGCTTGTTACTTTGTGATTTTTATTTCTTTGATGCGTTTGGAGCCAATTAGAAGTTCTTTAGAATTTTTCAGATTTTGAACATGGTAAAATTTAAGGACCTCTATGGTGTGAATTCACAGATGGATCATGGCCTTTATCAATTCGTGTATTTTTACTGTTGAACTTAGGTGCTATTGTTTTGCTGGATAGCTTCTCTCCTTTTCCCATTCTCGCATTCCTCTTCCTCACAAAACACTAAATCTTTGAGTATCATGGAACCTTCATTTAATTTATTTGTTGTAGAAAGCTGAAGTCTTTGTCCCCCTTCCAATTTTTTCTATCAAAGTGCAAAGAAATGGAATGTGACTATCCTTTCAGTGATCTACTTGCAAGATGCTTTATAAAAAAAGGTTGTAGGAGCATGAGATGGATCCAGTGTTTATAAGAGGAAGATGTGATACAGGAGCAACATCTAAGTAGTATGTATGTGTAGTACTGTAGCACGCAACTGAAGGAAGACTTCTCTAAATGTGCCCTGGATAAAAGAAGAAAAGAGTCAGACAATAGTTGTGATTTAAATCAAGATATTTCTGGTATCCTGTATGCAGCGTTGCATGACTTGTCTAAGATACTTTTTTACCTTGAGTGATGAATTTTTCTCTCACGTTCTGATGTCTTTTTTTGCCAACAAACGAGCACTTTCTATCTGTTGATACTTTTGTTTGTCATCTTCTCCCTCACAGACACACACACACACACACTCAAGCATATGCATGCTTGTGTGTGCACGCACTTTCTACCTTTTGTAGTTTAGTTTTCATCCACATTTATCTGTAACGCACAAGTCAAATTGGCAATTATGTTATCACTTTGAGAATTCTCAGCAGCAAATGATGTTGTTGGCTTTTGACCAATAAAGATACCAGATGCTTGTCTACTGGTTCAGTATTTTGATGTTCTGTGAAGTCTTCAATTGATGATCTCCTGAAGGAAACCTTGGAGATTTCTTCCTCTCGTTTACTAAAATCAGACTAATGGAACTGTTGCCACTACATCCTCTGGGAACATATTGAGGTTTTTATTTTAAAAAAAATTATTGGTATTTCTTGGTTGTTTACTTTCCTTGTTAAAATTTTCGATGTTTTGATTTTCATTTATATTCATATACCTATTCCTCAACTATCATTCTGCTTATCTGCTTGGTTTGTTTGCCGCTTTCATGATTTTTCCTATCCATTTTGCTAACCAGGCGTGTTCTACTTCAGAAAAGGGAAGCAAGTAGAAAAGCTTTAGGGCCTTGTAAGATATATTTAAGCTGAGTTTGCAAATCTAAGATTGCTTGAAGAAATTTGGATGACCAGCATTTTTCCTTTTTCATCAAGGTGGAGGTACGGCTGACTAAGAAAAAAATAGAGGGAAGGTTGTTGAGGAGGTCCTTTATAGCATGCGTCTCTAGATATGCTGGTAAGGTAGAGTGATTGTACTAGAGTAGAAGGGATGAGAGTATTAATATGGATGTTAGGATGTGTAAATACACTATTAAAGTCTGGATAAGAAATGAGTACATAATCTGGATGGTGGGGGTGACTCCTGTTGAAGGGAACTTAAAGGGAAACTAGGATCTTCTCACATCCAACATCAAGTCTGAATGAAATGATGAGGAATGTGATCACATTGAAGTATTAAGATGGAATAAGGAGGTTGATGGAAAAAATGTCATGGGCTAAAGTAAAAAACAAAAATGATTTAGTACCATAACAGCTTACAAAGAGCCTGACCTAAAATATTTCTGGATGGAAATCCATGGAAAGGAACCCAAATAGTTTAAGATTGAGGGTTATATGAGTCGAGACAATAATAAATAAATCGAAAATGACTTGAGTTGAAGTTGCAAGAAAAAACAAGAAATGGATTTTATTTTTGAATTTCTTATATATATTGTAGCTTTAAACAGACCGGAGTGAAGAAAAAGGACTCAGTATTCTTTAAGGGGCACATATAAGAAATCTTAACTAGCATCTTTTAAGTGGCTATAGCAGAAACATATATAGTAGCTTCAGTTCTTTTGGTGATCTAGGTAGGGTATCTTACGGGATTCATTTGCAATGTCACTGCTCTAATGTTGTTCTAGTTGGGGCACTAGTAAGTTGAAGAGAAATTCAACTACAAAGGTGCATCTGATGGAAATTCATGGTTCTACAGCCCTGCAAAGCAGATTTTACTACCTACGTAATGATAATTAGCTTTACTTCTTACAGGTGTCTTCTTAGAAGGTTTGATGAAGAGGGTATGCTTATCAGGAAGGAGTTAGCTACCGAAACTTTAACAAGTAATAAAAACTAGAATTGTGTGAAACCATAGTACATAGCTGCTGGCAATTATAGATTCAAGTCTACTATCCAGAGAATTAATGTTTCAACTGTTAATCTTTTCTGTGTGCACGGTTCGGCAAAACAAGGAAAATATACAAGGGGCTTGGTTGCTGGACTTTCAGAAAAACAGTGTCAGTGCAGAAAATTTCTAGTAAGTTTCTCTGACCTCTTGATTTAGTTTAATACGTAAATAGGATTTTGAAGTCTAGTTATACACATTAAAATAACTGTCACATTACAGGAGGTTCACAAGCTTAACTAATCTTGCTTTTCTTTTTCCTGTTTGTGTATGATTAACTGATACAAACTGCAGAATTCCCATTACAGTGGTGTTGTTAATAAGATAGATTCATTTAACGATAGACCTGATGGCTCTTGAGTTTGCTTTATTGCCATTGTCACAATCTTAGTATATTAGAGTAACATGCAGCTTTGATGTACTTCTACTAGACAAACGCAAGCTAATATTCATGGATAGAAGTTCACATAAGGCACAAGAGTACATCTCATAACTTCAAATAAGAATATATAACATGGAGTTTACATCACTCTAGCTTAGTATATCGCAGCGGAGAAGAGAACTTTGGGATTGTCAACCATCGTCTATGAAAACGCCGAAATCCATGAATTTTAATCCGAAAATGAATTTGCATGATCTTCCTGGTTAAATCACGACATCTTCTCTTAAAGTTTTTTGGTTTTGATAATCCGACCAATTTTCCAACATACCGACATTCTGCATGTGCTGGAACACAAACAAAACATGAATGTAAACCAAAAGTAAAAGAATATTTATTTGTCACTCCTTTCTTAACTCATTCACTTGTCGTCATTCTGCTGATGAGACTGTTGAGCAACAAACTATCGTTTTATAAGGCATTCTTATTTTAGTATTTCTCTAATTGCCATATAGATGATGGAATGACTTGTGGGTTAGTTAAGAGTTTCTCAGCCCTGAATCCATCAAAACATAAGAGACATCATTTGGTGCCTCTATGTGAAGCAAAATTGAACTTGTCCTTGTTCTTTTCTTTAATTTTGTCTGTAATAACATAAATGACCTGAAAACTTTACCTTTAAACTTTTTAACATCTTCATTTTCTTCCAATTTTTCCTTGTGCAGAACCTGCAAGTTGCAGTAAGAAAATTAGTCTCACTGTCCTCTTGTTGAGGGCTAATGTATTATAGACTTCTGATTGCTTTTCTTGCAATGTGGAGTGGCTAGGCCGGATCCAAAATTACCGTTTGGAGTGCAGGGGAAGAAAAACAGAAATCAAAATGCAAAACAGTTAATTTTTCAATGGCAAGAAAGGAAAACTGTAATGCTCTTTGGTTATCAATCTTATGTTTAGGGTTTTTGTTCAGCACCTCAACCAAACTTTCCAGACGCTTTTGCATCCTTCTTTGTATGAAACCTCTGGTGCCCTATTGGAGAAAATTTTGTCAGCAAAGGACGTGTGCGCTATGAACTCCAGTGCTCAGCACCCTCACGCCCAAAGAACCTCAATTAGAAAATAAAGAAAAGAAAAAAAACCTTGATAGAAAATATTACCTTCACGTGTTTTTTCACATAGGCATAGAAGTTCAATAGACTCCATACTGTTTTGTCTAGTTTTTTACCTTCAACGTGGCGTGAAGAAATATCTGGCAATATGGAAGCAAATACGTCAACTTAAACATGCTCAACCTTTTCTTTTATGTTGTGAACCATGTCTAAGAGGGGGAGGATAACAAATGCTATTATTAATATCCAAATGAAAATTTTCAAAATCAATGAATTTAGTGCCTGTATATTGTGTATCAAATTTATAGCTAGTTTGTCAAGCAATTTTGTTATTTTCACTGATAATCATTGCAGAACGATGGAAATGTTGTTTAAACCACTCTATTCGTGGTTTCGTCTTCAGTTATGAGCAAGGGAATACCAAAAGTGACAAACCCTCCATTGGTGCTTAAATCTTCTAAAGGTTCTCCTCTCAGTTCTGGCGGAGGAATGGGTGACCAGGTGCATGGTGGTGCTTTGGCCCATTTTTCTGAACTACCCACATCCATGAGTTCCTATTGCAAAAGGAAAAGGGGAAAGGCTAATGAAGATGCCGTGTTTTTTAAATAACAAAAAGAAGAGAATTCAAGACCAAACCAAAAATCAGATGAGTCTCCGATGTTTAGTGTTTTGCGAACCTGAAAGAAGGCTGTTGCTATAATCACATCTGAGTGCTCTTTAAAACGCATTGGGAATACTGCTGTGATTTTTTGTGGCTGTCAAGCAAAAAATATTATTTCAATTTAGCAGCCTGTACTCGAATATGAAGTCTAATATTGTCCCCCCAGGGATTGAAACCTTAATTAGAAGAAGATGATGATTGCCTGAGTGGTATTACCTGTCTGATGACATAGAAGGGCTCTCTTGGGTGATAAGCAAGTTTAATAGGCTTATTCATTCCTTGGGACGTGTCCTGGGAATTGACATTTCTCAACATTTCTTTCAGCTGGGAACATAGTATAACTGCTTGCACTGAGGAAATTTGCGTAATCACTTTGTAAGGGTCTGGAAAGGAACATTTGTATCAGCATGATTATGAAGTGCAGAAATTTCACAGCATGGTATGAAAATAGACAAAAAAATAAACATTTCCTATTAAGATTTTCTTCGTTATCCTTTCATTCCTTACAAAATGCTTGGATAAGGAAGATCATGATGTTATTATTTTCATGCTCCAAATCTCGAAGATTACACGGGCTTCAATTACAAGTCATTCAGCATAAAATTTCTTTTTCACTAGTTCTAATTAGTTTTAGGATCTTGAGTTGAATGCTTCGTCTACATTTAGTAGAAGTCCTTTTTTCAAATATTTTGTTCAGCTCTTATTATTATTTCAGCTCTCCACCTAAACAGATGGTACTATTTTCTGAGTTGTTGACTCTTTTCAGGAGTATTATCAGCTGATCTCTTTATTTCCTGCTCTCAGTGTCACAGAAAACTTGGTATGGATGTCTTCAAATCTGAGATTGTGGACAGTGGAACTGGCAGAAGCAGGAAACCTGTTATTTAAGAGGACAGCTAACTAAGTACTACAGTGATCTGGTACTCTAGTTGATCAAAGATTCAAAATGTCAGGTTTAAAATGTCTAGTTTGGTTGGTTGAACTTTTCTTTGTACTGTTAATTTGTCTTTGCTGTAACACCTGAACTCAGGTTTACTGCATGGAGTTCTTGTATCTCTTGTTTGTGTAAAGAATTTACACAACTTTCTTCTCGTTCAAGCTTTCTTTCTTCTTTTGTAGACTGATAGTTTGAATCTATGTTTTCTCTGTATATTCCGTACTGATGCTATAATATATTGAAAACCACTCTCGATTTTTAGGTGAATAGAAGGAATAATATGCTTAAATTCAAGACAGCACTAGTATGTGCCACAAAGTACCAATAAGCTCTTGTTTTTTTATATATAATTATTGTTATCGCAATGATTTGGAGAAGTAGCAAACCTTTTCCACGTGGAATCTTTGCAAGATTTAGCTTTAGGGTAAGCTGATATCCTTCTTTTGCAGGTTCAACAATCTCCACAGCATCCGAGCAAACTTGCTTTACCATCTGCGTAGTGTACGATGACAAACCATATGATAGCAGGGCTCCCTGGGACAGTAGTGGAGTTGATATTGACAGGTAGTTATTTTGTGGATCAGCTGCAGAAGACTGTGAACATTACAGGATGATTACCAGAATAATTCTCAACATTTCGTTGAAAGCCTTTATATGTCAGGATAGCTCAAATTGACAGATAGTAGGCATGTCCTTTTTTAGCATGCACACAGCCATTAATCTCAATTATTTCCACAACTGCAGATTTCCAGATGCTGAATCATTCCAACTGTTTGTGTTGACATAAGTTATATGTAATTATCATGATAAGAGTGCAATAGACTAACCTGAACATGGTATTCCACGCACCCGAATTCATACAAGTGATGATCAATCTCCACAGGCTTCTCAGCACTATCATGAAAGGAAGAGAATCAATTTTCATCATCGTTTTTGTTGATCATCCATGCAACTTGAGATGCATGTTTGCTTACTTGGAATGTGAAGGAGAAGAAAGCAATTTCAAAACTGACCAGAGCAATGAAAGCCTACTATTTTCAAGGCTAGCATTTTGTTAGTTTCCTTTTCCTTTCCTCGACTACTAGAGCTTGAATATCTAGAATTGCATCCACAGAACATTTTCTATTTCTATATGAAATATACTGATGAGATAGTTCTGTAGAGGCAGAGACTTGTTACATGGAGTCGATGAGACACCTTAGCAGAACTTATCATACATTTATTTCTTAATTTCCTGCTTTTTATTTCGGGTAAGCCAATGATAAATCATGTTGTATGCAGAAGTTACCTTTAAACAAAGAAATTCAATCATCTCAGATATGATAAATGAGGATTAGCAACAAGTTAAATTCTACCTTGAGAATCTTGATGGATCAAAAGTGCTTACTGGTATAACTTGAGCAGGATCTCCTTGAGTGCAGGGGACACCCTCTCAAAGCATGCCATGTTGAAGAATCCTCTATCAAGTTCTCACTCGCATGGTGGTGGAAATGAACTGAGATATAGAACTTCAAATCCACAGGTTTTGTCTATATCTGTGAACTTCGAGTAGAAAGCAAGTTGAAATCTTGCAATCATTGTGAGCAACCCATGAAGCAAGTACCTACCGTTATTTCCCTCTCATCTCTCCATCTTTCTGCTTCTTTGTCACTATGTTGTTTGTAAAGTACGCTAAATCGATCACCTGCCAACATCCTCCTACTATAAGCTTCTGTTTGATTTTCCTATACTTGTGCCTATACTGTGAGGACATATTTAAAAAAAAAATATTATTTAAATATCATAAGTGCATTTTAAAAAAGAAAAAAAAATCAATTATTGGGTTAACGGTTCAAAATTTAAACAAAAAAACAATTATGATAACTTAGAAAAAAATTCTTTTTCTAAAAGAAAAAAAACAATCAACTGATTAAATATGAAAAGAAAAAAATAGGTAAATAAGGGATAAGAAAAATCGGTCTAAGTTAACTCGGGTTAGCATGGCAAACATGTAATCCGATAGTAAGAGGCAAGTTAACCTAAGTTAACTTATCAAACTCGTGGTATAGGTCATGAGATCGGGATAACCTGATAGAAAATAAATTAAAAAAAACCACAAAGTTTATTTGTAAAAAATTAATGTCAAACAATAAAATCAAAAAATAAAATAAGTAAAAAAAACAAAAAAAATATCAATCTGCGTTGACTTTTCAAGCTCATGACCCAGGTCAAGTGGACCAAAAGCATATACATGGACAAACTACAAAGTCCAATTCTTAATCAATCAAATATTAAAAGATAAAATTGGAGAAAAAATTCAACAAAAAATAGCAATTAAAAGAATGAAGATAAAAAAAAAGTAGAGGACAACAACGAATTTTCTATTGAAGGTTGAAATTAAAAAGAAAAATCATTGTAACAAAAGGACTAAAAAATAAAATGAATGAGGACCAAATTGAAAAAATAATACATCCTTAATTTGAAATACAAAAAATGTACAAAAATATTAAGAAAAAAAATAAATAATAATAAGGACCAAATTGAAAAAATAATATATCACAAATTGGGATTGAATGATGAAATTGGAAAAAAAAAACTTTTACAAAAGAATCAAAAACAAAATTAGAAATAAAAAAATAATGACTAAAGTTAAAATATCGATAACTAAGAGGACAATTCTAAAATTTTGAACAGCCAACACAATTCTCGAGGGGATAGAGAAAAAAAGAGGGGGACAAAAAGCTTCATCAATGACAATCCATCCTGTCATTACCACTCACCACCCCACCAAGAAGAAAACGTCATGGAGATTCCAACAATACAGTGGAAAGGCATTTGTGGCCACTAAAAAGCACCGCACATGTCGCTAGAAGGTCGTGAGCACCTATTGCATAGTAGCATATATGTTACATGCATCACCCACTTTTTCATTTTGATAATATTTTATGTTTATTAAAATATCAAGTTATAGTTAACTAACTTGATAATAACAAAACAAAACCAGGTTAAAAAGATGATAAAGCACCCGGAGGCAAGATTTAAAAATTTTGATTTTAAAGCCAATTAAATTATTTTACTATGCTTAAAAAAAATAGAAAAAAACTCTTAAATGTTAGTTTTAGAAATTTTGCTTTTAAAAGTAAATTAATAATTCTAATGTATTTTTAAAAATTAAAAAGATAATTCTATCTTCCATAAATCTGGTAATAGCTAAAGCTTCTTATGGGAAAACTAAAATAACCTCAATACTAAGTTCATTGATTTAAAAAAAGAATTATAATATTATAACGAATAGTGATATATATATATATATATATATATATATATATATGTAAAATGAATATCCTTTCAATAATTATAATAAGACAATGCCTCTCTTCGTTTTTTTAATGTTTCCTCGTTATTTTACTTATACATAAAACAATTAAAAACAAAATAAATAGAGAGCGAATCTTCCACAAAAACATAAGAAAAAAAGGAAAGTAAAGAACCTATATATCTCATGAAAACCAAAACACAAACAACACTGAAAAATAATATAAATAATATGTTAAAAGTATGGTAATTTTTATTTTTAAATGCTTTTTTAAAAATATATTTATCTTGAAAAAATATTAAATTGAAACTTTATTTTGATATTTTTTGATATACTAATTATTAAAAATTTAAAAAATTATTTTAATGTATTTTTTAAAAATATATATATTGCATTATGATAAAAAAAAAAAAAAAAAACACACACACACACACATTAAATCTAGAATCTAATTAAAGAAGACTTTAATTCTTGATATACAAGATTATACAAGATAAGCATTCTGTATTAAATTTAGTTTAAAAAATAAAATTTATTGAAAATTATTAGATGAATCTTATTCATCATTAGGATAAATCAATAAATTTTTTACATATATTTAAATTTAATTGTATCATTTTATGATTGGTGCATTATTAATTATTTTATTAAAACGGTGGTATTAAATGTGATAAGATTTATATTATAAATATTATTAATAAGATTTATATTATAAATATTATTAACTAAATTGATGGTTAATGATTTATATAAATTTTATTGATTAATCTGCAATTTTATA